>ERZ761602.1275-NODE-1275-length-46781-cov-6.687134_pt1 | contig 46781 bp, 47 predicted proteins | sample MGYA00512165_ERZ761602 | MGnify/ENA primary metagenome ERZ761602 (study PRJEB28899, sample SAMN02445085) | bioreactor sludge metagenome | biome: EBPR sludge; isolation source: Thorneside wastewater treatment plant | place: Australia: Brisbane, Thorneside...
GTTAGTAAGTTGATGGGTTGGTAAGTTGGTTTGTAGATTACCTGTTGAGGGCAGCAGGTCGACAGCACGGCAGAGTCCACCAGGCTCTGCCGTGCGCTTTTTTGGGGATGAACAGCGATCTCCGGCGGTTGTATAATTGGATTTTATATAGATACAGCAGAAATGTTCTTTGTCCAATAAGGAGGATCAGATGATGAAACACTTTCGTTTGCCTCTTTTTGCCCTTGGAAATATGATGGCATGTATTGCTTAGCATTTTTCTGGTTGGATAGATTCGCCAAGCCTGCGCAGTAGGTATCCACAGGGCAACCAAGAACCGTTAGGCGGCTGCTGGTCAATACACATGGTTCGTTAAAGCGATATAAATTAGAGGTACAAAAGGAACTCCATATGGCTAAATTGATTTATTCGGCGATCTCTTCACTCGACGGTTACATTGAAGACACGGACGGCAACTTTGATTGGGCAATGCCCGACGAGGAAGTGCATACGTTCATCAATAACCTCGAACGGACGGCTCAAACTTATCTCTACGGACGTCGCATGTATGAGACCATGATGGTTTGGGAGACCGACCCAAACCTGGTCGAAGACTCCCCACTCACGCAAGACTTTGCGCAGACCTGGCAGGCAGCCGAAAAAATTGTGTACTCCAAGACATTGGCGACTGCATCCACTCGTAATACGCGGATCGAGCGAAACTTCGATCCAGAAGCAATTCGACGACTGAAAAAGACTGCGCAGCATGATATCTCGATCGGCGGTCCTGAGATTGCTGCCCACGCCTTTCGATCCGGGTTGATTGACGAGTGTCAATTATTCCTTGCACCGATCATAGTAGGTGGCGGCAAACAATCTCTGCCTCCCAACGTTCGAATACAACTCGAGCTTTTGGAAGAACGCCGATTTGGAAATGGTGTAGTTTTCCTCCGTTATCGATCCGGCTAGGGAAGAGCCACAAGCCGTGGGGAACCCCTTGCATAAAAAAGTTAATAGGAGTCTTTAGAAGTGAACAACAAACCTAATCATCGAGTCTTTGGAATGAAATTTGCAGATATATATCCGTTGTACGTTCAAAAAGCGGAACGCAAAAATCGAACGAAGGCAGAAGTCGATCAAATCATCTGCTGGTTGACTGGCTATAGCCAGGCCGGGCTGCAAAAACAGATCAAACAAGGAAATAACTTTGAAGCCTTTTTCGCCCAAGCGCCAGCCTTTAATCGAAATAGTTCGCTAATCAAAGGCATCGTGTGCGGTGTGCGCGTGGAAGATATCCAGGACCCTCTAATGCAAAAAATCCGCTATTTGGATAAACTCATTGACGAACTTGCGAAAGGGAAAGCGCTGGAAAGGATCCTGCGACAGTAATTTGAGCCATTGGGATCAAATATTTAGAACTTCATACTGCCAAGGATGACCTAAAAAGTTAAAAATATTCAGGAGGTCCGTTTTTATGCGCCACACCCGCAAAGAAGTGATCAAACGCATTGTTCAGGAGTATGAACGTCTGGACCGGCTGGTTGGCAGCCTTACCGACGAAGAATGGAACAGACCGGTGGCAAGATCCGAGACCAAAGATCCCTGGACGATCAAAGATACACTGGCTCACATCACCCATTGGAAGGCTGACACGGTCAGAAAGATCAAGAAACTACCCATACCGGTCGAAGAGAAAGGGCTCAATTGGACGGACGGGAATCGCCTTATCTACAAGCGCTGGCGTCGTCGCTCCCCACAGGAAATTTTAGCCTGGCACAGGCAGGTTCAGGTGGATGCCTTGGCTGCGCTTCAAGCCGCGTCTGAGGCTTGGTTCAGCGGCAGAGAACGCCGACTGGAATGGCCCTTTGATCTTGACGGCCATTCCAGCTATCATCGCGTAAAGGATATCGAAGACGCATTGAAAAAGCCAACAAAGTAAGTATCATCCTCAAAGCGCGAAATAACTCTGAAGATAATCGGGAAAGGCTGTCTTGAAAATCAAAAGCAACACCACTAAGTGAAAAACCGATCGATAGCCACACGCAGGAATGCTTGCCCGGAAGACTTTCCGTAGATTCCCAGCCCGCATCCAAGGTTATAATTACATAATCGAATCAAAACCGCCCACCCATTGAAGTACAATAACCCAATGCCCGGACGAGACGACATTTTCCAAAAAGCCATGAACGAGGGACATTCTGCCGCATGGGACCAGGAATGGTCCAAAGCCGCGGCAGCCTATCGACGCGCCCTCGAAGAATTCCCCGACCATCCCAAGGCTTTGAACAGCCTTGGGTCAGCGTTGCATCAACTGAACCAGGTCGATGAGGCGCTGCAGATCTATTCGCGCGTCGTGAAAGTCTCGCCGGACGACCCCATGCCGATGGAAAAAGTCGCCCAGCTTTCGGAGCGGGTTGGCGACCTGAAAACCGCCATGGACGCCGCCATCCGCGCTGGCGATCTATTCCTCAAACAACGCGATGCCGAAAAAGCCCTGCAAAACTGGGTGCACGTCACCAGCATCAACCCAGAAAATGCCATTGCCCATTCGCGCCTCGCGCAGGTGCATGAAGCTCTTGGTCACGCCCAGCAAGCCGCCATGGAATACCTCGCCATCGCCAGCATCCTGCAGCGTGCAGGCAACGCCGAAAAAACCCAGGAGATGGTCAATAAGGCACAATCGCTCGTGCCGAACAGCCTCGAAGTCAAACAAGCCCAAACCTTATTGAAGACGGGGCAGCTCCTCCCCAAACCAATCCGCGCCAAAGGCGGGACGGGACCCATCCGCATGGCGCTGGTCAAGCAGTTGGAAACCCAGCCCCGGATGAAAACCGCCTCAGGCATGGACCCGATCCTGGAGGCGCGTCAGAAATCTTTGACTCAGCTGGCAGAGTTGCTCTTCGATTTCTCCGACGAAAGCAGCCCCGCCGCTCAGGACCGCAAAGGCATCTCCGCCATCATGCGCGGGACCGGGACCATTTCGGCACAGTCCGAACAGGTCAAAGTGGTGCTACACCTCGGTCAAGCCATCGACGCGCAATCCAAAGGCAACGACTCGCTCGCAGCCGAGGAAATGGAAGCCGCGCTTAATGCCGGTTTCACCAGTTCCTCGCTGTATTTCAGCCTCGGCTATTTGCGCTACAAAGTGGAACGGTATGAAAGTGCCCAACGCGTCCTGCAAAACTCCGTCAAACACGAAGACTACGGGCTGGCGTCACGGCTCCTGCTCGGTGACATCATCTCCCGCAAAGGCGCGTTCCGCGAAGCGGCGACGGAATACCTCGAAGCCTTGAAATTCGCTGACGCCATGACCGCCCCTCCGGAACAAGCCGACGACATCCGCCAGCAATACGAACCCCTGATCGAATCCTATCAGAACCAGACCGAAGAAGCCGCGTTGCGCAAAGTTTGCGACAATATCAAAGGACTGCTTCTGCGGGCAGATTGGCGCGACCAACTGCACAAGGTCCGTGAGCAAATGCCCAAGCAGGAGGATAGCATCCCCGCCCCCTTGGCGGAAATGATCCTGCAAGCGCAATCCAGCTCGGTGTTGGATTCGATGAACCGCATCAATCAACTGGCTCGCATGGGCAGCCTGCGCTCTGCCATGGATGAAGCCTACGACGCCCTCCAGCAGGCCCCCACCTATCTGCCGTTGCATATCATCATGGGCGACCTGCTCGTGCAGGAAGGTCAGATACCGGACGCGATCACAAAATTCGGCGTGGTGGCACATTCCTACAGCGTGCGCGGAGAGGTCCTGCAAGCCACGAAACTCCTGCGCCGCATCATCCAGATCTCACCGATGGACCTTGGCGCGCGCAACCGCCTGATCGACCAACTCGTGGCACGTGGACAGGTCGACGATGCCATCCAGGAATACCTCGAGCTTGCCGCCATCCACTACCGGCTCGCAGAACTCGACATGGCGCGCAAAACCTATACCAACGCCCTGCGTCTCGTCCAGCAGGGAAGTGCCAGCCGCGATTGGAACAGTCACATCCTCCAACGCATGGCGGATATCGACATGCAGAGGCTCGACTGGAAGCAGGCGCTGCGTGTCTTCGAGCAGATCCGCACCATCGCCCCCGACGACGATGCCGCGCGCAAGCAGTTGATCGAGTTGAATATGCGCATGGGGCAGGCTGACCGCGCAATGAGCGAACTGGAAGCCTACATCACCCACCTCGAAAACCAGGGGAAGAAGGAACCTGCCCTAACCTTCCTCGAAGACCTAATCCGCGAACACGAAGAGCAGCCGTTGTTGAAGCGCACCCAGGCGGCTTTGTTGTACCGCATGGGGCGCACCTCTGAAGCCATCCCCATTTTGGATAAATTAGGAGATGCCCTGCTCGAAAAGGGCGATAAACAGGGCGCGATGGAAGTCATCAACCAGATCGTGCTGATGAACCCACCTAATGCAGCGGATTATCGCGCATTGCTGAGTCAAATGAGAAGCGGATAATTCAATAGAAATTTCGTAATCCTTGATAAGAAACGATAGAAAAGTATGGAAACCCGCAGAGTCGTGAATGACTCTGCGGGTCTTATTTTGTGACATCCTGATAGGGCAAATGTGACAATTGTTCCAGCGGGCTGTCTGACGGGGGATGTATAATCCGGCAATCTTATACAATACCCACGGTCACATTGGAGTAATCACATGCCTAAAACCCAAAGCCCCGCCGTAATGAAGTGGCTGTACGTCTTTGCCTTCGTCGTGGCATTTCTTGTCGTATTCGGAGGATTCACGCGCCTGACCCGCTCCGGTCTTTCCATCGTTGAGTGGAATCCGATCAACGGCACGGTGCCCCCCATGGGGCAGCATCAATGGGAGGCTGAATTCGAGAAGTATAAAGAGTCGCCTGAATACCAGTTGGTCAATTCCGGCATGACGCTGGAGGGCTACAAATACATCTTCTACATCGAATGGTTTCACCGTTTGGTTGCCCGGCTGGCGGGGTTGTTCTATGCGCTTCCGGTATTCTATTTTCTCGCGCGCAAGACGATCCCCTTCCGCGAATTCGGAATCTATTTCTGGATGGGCATCCTGTTTATCGGGCAGGCGGTGATGGGCTGGCTGATGGTCTACAGCGGATTGGTGGACCGCCCGGCTGTCAGTCATTTCCGCCTCACCGCCCACCTGCTGCTGGCGCTGACCCTGTTCAGCCTCGCCATTTGGACGGCGACCGGTCACCGTCTCGGCTTTCATGATGGGACGAAAAAAGCGCCCTGGTCCCTGCCCTCCAAACTGGCGGTCTTTTCGCTGGTGATCCTCATCATTCAAATTTCATATGGCGGTTTCACCGCCGGGCTGAAAGCCGGTCACGTCTCGTCGACCTGGCCCCTTATGATGGGCAAGTGGATTCCTCCCAACCTGTTTAACTCGTGGATCAACATCTTCGAAACACCCCAGACCATTGTCTTCATCCACCGTTGGTTTGCGTGGCTGGGGATTCTGCTCGTTCCCTACGTCTACTATCTGATCAAGAAACAAAATTATCCCGCCGACATTCAAAAGGGATTGTTGTGGCTGACCGGGGTTGTCGGCTTGCAGATCACGCTTGGAGTGCTGACCGTGCTTTTGTATGTGAACATCGTAATCGCGATCATACACCAAGCCAATGCAATTGTATTGCTCGGCATGGCGGTCTATTTCATCCATCGCTTCCGGGCATTGGACGAGGCGAAGGTATAGAGTCTCCATGCGCTAAAGTGACTGTCACCTGCGAGGCGACAGTCACTTGTATCCTAGTCGGCGCGGTCTTAGCGCCTGATCTCATATCGCAAGGTTCACCTTGCGATATTTTTTTCAAGGTCTTTTTCTCGTCCATTGAGAAAGACCGACCATTCCCAGAGCGAGCCCGAGTGTGGATGAGCCGGAAGAAATGAAGACCAACGCGAAGGTAGGCTCCAGGATCTTGATGACCATCAAAAAGGGCAGGATCACGCCTGAGAATAACAGAACCAGGCCCAAAGTCAGGAGGAAGCGCGGGTCCTTCATCTTTGATACAACCAGCAGGCGACGAAATGCTCCGGCTCCGGTTCAAAATCCATCGGCTCCTTTTCATCGCATAAACCTTTGATGATGCGTGAACAGCGCGGGTGAAAGCGGCATCCCTTGGGCGGGTTGACCAAGCTCGGCGGTTCGCCTGGCGGCACCTCTTTGAACGAGTCGGCATTGGCAGCATCGGGGTCGGAGGTGGCGGCGAGCAGGGCATGCGTGTATGGGTGAAGCGGGTTTGCTAGCAGGCGGCGTGTCACTGCTTTTTCAACCAGGTTTCCCGCATACATGACAAAGATGCGCCGCGAGAAATATTTCACCGTAGAAAGGTCGTGCGTGATGTAGATGACGGATAAGCCGTGCGATTCCTGCAAGGCTCGCATAAGTTTGAGGATCTCCACGCGCACTGAAGCATCGAGCATCGATACGGGTTCGTCAGCGACGATCAACCTCGGCTCTCTTAGCATGGCACGCGCAATGACGATGCGCTGCTGCTGCCCGCCGCTCAACATGTGCGGAAATTTATGCAGGAAATCCTCGACCGGATGCATTTTCACTTCGGTCATGACTTTTTGGATTCGTGCCAGGCGTTCTTCCTTGTCCTTCATACCGCTGATGACCAACGGTTCTTCGAGAATTTTTTGCACACTCATGAACGGAGGCAATGCGCCGTATGGGTCCTGCTGAACGTAGCCGATCTTGAAGCGATAGTTCCTCATCCCTTCGTGACTCAATTCCGAGAGACGGTCGCCGTCGAAGATCACCTCGCCGCTGGTGGGGATATTCAACCCAAGGATGGTCTTCATCAGGCTGGATTTACCGCATCCGCTCTCACCGACAACTGCCACGGTCTCGCCTTCCACCAGGTCGAAGCTGACGCCGTCCACGGCTTTGACATGTCCCACCACGCTAAATCCAAAGCGTCGGAGTTCATACCAGATGTGAAGATCCCGTACAGATAACAGGGGCACGCCAGTAACTACATTTAGTTTATCCATGAGCCTCTCTCGAAATTGTATTGCCATAATTTATATTCAACCTATTGTTCCCGGACAACATTGCAAAAGGATGTAGATCAAGACAAAGCCCAAAGTATCGGCCACGCCATGGCAGATGACACTTACCCAAAGGTTGCGCCCAGACGCGAGATACCCCAACCCCTGCGCCAGCCCGGAGAAAGCTGAGAGGAAAATGCCGTTGACTCCCTGATAAGCATGAACCGCCCCAAAGAGAGCTGTGACCGCAAGCAAACTGATCCCCCAACCCAAGGCGGTAGAGCCGGTAAGATCGCCCAGTCGATTCAATAAGTAACCACGATAGACCAGCTCCTCGCCGAAGGCAGCCAATGTCCAGGATACTGCCAGCCAGCCCAGGAGCGCGACGAGGTTTCCATTTGCCATGTTGGTAAAAAGATGCAAATCCTGCCTCGTTCCAGTAATCTGCCTGACAATAGGGCCCACCACAAAGATGACTAATATTTGCGTGCCAATTCCAAGCCCAGCGCCGAGCAGTATGGTATTTCGCCAATTTTTGGGGGGCTGCAATCCCAGATCGCCCCAGTTCATGCTCCGTCGTCGCAATGAAGCCCAGCCAAACAGAAACAGAAATGGAACACGGAGGGGAAGCACAATGCCCCTGAAAGTGACGAATGAAGGCACGTAGTAATTAACAGCGAGGAAGAACGCCAAAAAGACAGCAATCTCAATCAACGCCTCCCATTTGGCGGGCGTATTAGACTCTTTTATATGCGCCGCTTGCTCTGTCATATCAATTCTTCCTACTTCTTCCTTTTCTCTGTTGCCGAACCGAAACCCGTCTGCATTCCCTTCAATACCTCCATCATGCCGAGATGGCGGCAGTCGTGCGAGATGAAGACAAGCAGATTCAGGCGTATATTCTGCAATTTTCTTTTGAAATCCTCTTCCAAACCGTCGAAGGTCGGAAAGCGTTCATCCAACAATCGGACGAATTCTTCCAAATCAGCGTAGGAACGTTTGAGGTAATCCATCAATTCATCCTTGGGCGGAATAGGCAGGGTGGATGCAACTTCATCACTCAAGCCAGTGCCGACGGTTGCGCCCAAGTCTGTTGGGAAGCCCCACCGCCGCGCAAGGTTTTCCTTTGCCCAGACTTCAACCGGTTCGCCAAATTCGGGCACGAGTTGGGGCGTGCGTTCAAGGATGACAGCCCGCAGGAAATCCGACTCGCGGGCGAGATGCCAGAGATGGAAGCCGATGGAGGTGCTGTATCCACGCGGCCGCCAGCGCAACTGATCTTCGTCCAATTCATCTCCAAAATCAAGGATGATCTTGTGGATGTCTTTGAGGAGGTAAAGAGCGTCATAAAGTGCAAAGATGGTCATGAGGTTTATACCTGTGTCATTGATGAAGCCAGCATTTCACTTTTCGATTGCCCTTTTCAAAGACAGGTGGTTCTTCGTCGCATTTCTCGAAGCGGAACGGGCAACGTGCGGCAAAACGGCAACCCTTCGGCGGGTTGACCAAACTGGGCGGCTGACCGGTGATGAACATCGGGTCTGAGTCGCTCCTCAGGCGGGGGACGCTTGCCATGAGCAACTGTGAATACGGGTGGAGCGGGGCGGGGAAGAATTCACGCGCCTCCCCCGTCTCCACGATCTGACCGGCATACATGATGGCAACTTCGTCAGCGAGTTCGCTGGAGGTGGCGATATCGTGCGTGATGAGGATGAAAGATGTACCCAGTTCGTGCTTGATGCGTTTCAGCACGTTCATGATATTTGCCTGGGTTAGCAAATCCAGCGCCGAAGTCGGTTCATCCAGAATGATGAGGTTGGGCGATGTGACCAGAGCCATTGCCAATGCCACCCGTTGACGCATCCCGCCGCTAAGTTCGAATGGATAGCGGTCGATGAAATCGGCAGTCACACCCACATGCTGGAACATCTTCTTCACAATGCCGAGCGCCTCCGGTTTGCCGATTCCCAAATGGAGCATGGCGGGCTCGGAGACCTGGTCTCCCACGGTGAGCACCGGGTTGAGGGCGTTCATCGCAGCTTGCGGTACAAGCGACATACCCACCCAGCGCACGTTTTGCCGATATTCTTCATCGGTGAAAGGCATGATGTCCCTGCCCTTGAGCAGGAGTTCACCGCTGTAGGATGCCACGTTACGAGGAAGGAGCCTGAGCATCGCTTTGGAAAACGAGGTTTTGCCGCAGCCAGATTCACCAAGGATGACGACAGCACGATGAAAGTCGAGTTCGAGGCTGACCCCGTCCACGGCTTGTACAACCCCCGTCTGCGTACGGAAGTGGAGCTTAAGATTTTTTACTTCGAGAAGTTGCGATTCTTGATTCATGTCATCCGGTTTCTTAGATTTCCCGCAACCGCGGGTTGAATATGCGGTCTAGCACGAAGCCGAGAAAGGCGAAGGCGAGGCCGGTGATGACCAATAGAATGGCGGGTTCCAGTATCCAGTAGTAGTACCCCTTGTACAAAGCGCCATTTGCCTGTGCGTCCTGGATGATCTTGCCCCAGGTTGGCAGAACAGGGTCCCCCAAACCGACGACTGCCAGGGAGGCTTCCAGAAACACAAAGAGTGGCACAGCCTGCACAAGTCCGGGAATCAACAAGGGAATCATGCGCGGGATAAGGTACATAAAAATAATGCGCCTGTTGCTGGCTCCGTACGCCTTCGCTGCTTCAATGTACATCGACTCTTTCACCTGCAGGAATATGGCTCGATATGCAAGAATTGCCCCGGTGAAAATGTTCAAGAGGATCGTAGCGGTCAGGATCACCCAAATGCTGCGGGAGTAAAACGTACCGATCATGATCATCAGGGCAAAGAAGGGCAGGACAAGGTTCACTTCGGTGATGCGTTGGACCAATTGGTCCACCCACTTCCCATACCACGTGCCGACAGCGGCAATGATCATCGTCAAGACAGAGGTTCCGATCGCCGCCATGAGCCCGAATGCCAATGCCACAGGTGCACCCCACAAAAGGGGCAGGGTCAGGTCACGGCGGGCGTGATCCGTCCCAGCCAAGCCGTAGACCTGTCCATGAACAACAAACTCCACATCCAGGATCGAGTCGGGCTCGAAAGTCGTCCCGGTGATGATGAGTTTGTATGTGCCTTTCAGGATCTCGTCCGTTTCAGGGTTGGAGAACAAGGCTGGGATGTTTTCATCGGCTCGAAGTTTGAGAGACAGTTTGTCGTCTTGTGAGAACCGGTAGGTGAATTTCTCTCCCACAGCAAAATTGGATATGCGAATCGTCCGCCCATCGGGGGTCAGCCATTCTACCGAGACAAAAGGTTGTTTTTCTCTGAACGAAGATTTGACATATAAAAGCATATCCTGCGGGTAAACGTCATAGGTGAAGTCGAATTCGTGCGTGATGGAATAGTTTGTGACCCCGTCGTTTCCCGGTTCCACAATTTTTTCCATTCCGCCGTCTGCTGAATTCACAGCAAAGGACTCGGAAAATTTCTTATCGGAGAACAGGTTGAACCAGGCGGGAGGCGCGAACTTTGGGTTCTGATACCACACCTCTTCGCCGCCGCGCCAAAGGCGAATCGCCTCGGGATAAGGAATCGTTATCATGGTGTAGATCGAAACGATCACCATGAGCAGGATTACGAAAAGCCCTGCCACCGCAGATGGATATTGCAATAATTTTTTGAACGAAGCGCCGATGTTGTCCATGGCTCAGTTCCCAATTCGCACACGCGGATCGACCGCCGCATAGACAAAATCCAACAGAAAGACCGTCAACGCGAGCATGTAGGCATAGATGATGGTCGAACCGACGATGATGGGCGTATCGTACAACCCGACGGCTTGGAAGAGTGTGCGCCCAAGACCGGGCCAGAAAAAGACCGTCTCGGTAAACAGGGCGCCGGTCCACAAGCCGATGATGAGGAGCGAGAAATTTGTGATGATATTGGGCAGGGTTGGGCGCAGGATGTAGCGGCGTTCGATGTCTTTGGAATGCAATCCTTTAGCGCGCGCCATTTCCACATAATCTTCGCTGGAATAGATCAGGAAGAAGGTGCGATAGTTGTAAACGCTTAGAAAGAACGAACTGATGACCAATGCACCGCCCGGCAGCATAAGATGCTTGCCTACGCTCACGGCGTAATCGAACGTATTCGAAGGCGGAGGCGAATCCACCATGCCGCCAAAAGGCAGGGCTCGAAAGCCTGCTGCGAAGATCAAAATAAGGAAAATACCGTAAAACCACGATGGAACAGCGGATGTGGGCGAAAGCGCGATGACAAGTTTGTCCCAGAAGTTACCATAGTTGCGCGAAAGGTTGAGCGCAATCAGCACACTCGAAAAGAACAGGAATAATTGAGATGTACCCATCAATAAGAGCGTTGCAGGCAAACGCTCCAGAAGAATGAGGCGCACCTGTTTTGATCCGCTGTCACTGGTGAGGTTGATGGCACGTCCGAGGTCGAGCTTGAGAGCATTGACCAAATGACGAACATTGCGGATTGCGATGGGCGTATCCAAACCACGGCGTTTTTCTTCGAGCGCCACTTGCTCGTCGATCAATTGCTTGCGGGCATTGGGGTCCATGTTGCGATATGCGGGATTGTTCGCCACGGTTTGAGTGATCGTGTCCCGTATCTGCCCTTTGAGAATATTGTCCACATAACCGCCCATGTTGGCGATCAGGATCGTCAGGTACACGCCAATTACAACCGTGGTGAACAGGGTCAACAGGCGCAAAGCGATATAACGCGCCATGCGTAAAAATGTATTCACAGCGGCGCTTCTCTTGGCAACGATCTCGCCGGGGGAAGTTTGTGACACAGCAGACATGGGACCTCGCTTTTATGTTCAGGGTGGAGACTTCACCCCACCCTGAACAATTTACTTTTGTTTTGGTGTTATTTCACGACGACGAATTCAATGCTGGTGAAAGCGGGGATCGCAACCGGAATCGGCACGACCGCCACTTCGAGTTTGGCAGAACCGGTCTCGAGCTTGGATGTGGTATCCGCATCGAGCGTGACCTGGTACTGTCCCTCACCCACAGCCTCTGCATCGCCGACGGCGATCACATCGCCCGCCGAACCGTACAGGATATATTTGACCTGTTTGAGGTCGGTATTGGCATACGGCTCATCCTTGAAGTTGATGATCACATCGAATGCAGCTTCCTGCCCGGAGGTGACCTGCCCGGGTCCATCGAGGACGACGGTGGCACGCTTCGGGTCCTTGAAGGCAGACCAGCGGTCGGCAAGGTCGGGATAGTCCGTGAAGTTCTTCAGGACGAGCGACTTCTCGGTGGTAAAGACCTGGTCGAGATAATACGGACCGGTTCCAACCCAGAAGTGACCGTGATCTTCGTACCACTTCGCCATGTTCTCATAGCGCAGGGCAACTTCTTCAGGAGTGAGGAATTGACTCATCGTGGCTTCGTAGGGGATGTAGCTTTCGGTCTGAGCCTGGTCAAGATATTTCTTGAGAATCTCCAGGCTCGGTCCGCCAACCCAGCTCATCTGCTCGATCCCAAGGGCATCGCCCTTGTCGGAGGAGTAAGCAAGTTCGCCCGCGGCTTCTGCAAGGTTGGAAACCGCCAAAGTCTGCCAGTTATTCTCGCCAGCCAGACCGGTCGGGGAACCAGGCCACAAAGGCAGGACGTTCAACTCGGCATCTGCTGCAAACGTATCGGAATAATATTCGATGGTGAGCGGTTCAGTGGAGGTGATACGCCAGCCCTTGAACGAAGGCAGGAAGGCATCCACAGAGAGAGCTCCGGCTTCATCGTAGACAGCGCTTTCGGGCTTGGCGCGGTCGAGGAAGATCGCAAAGGACATGACAAAGTCAGCCGCAGAGATGGGGCTGCCATCATGCCACTTCACAGTTTCATACAAGTCAGCCGGGTAGACGACCACACTCTTCGTCTTGGCGGTCGCCCCATCGGGGAATTTTTCTCCGGCGGTGATAAAGGTCTGCGATGTAGCATCCCAATCGACCCAGACGTCTTCAGGAACCGGAATTTCATCCACTTGCGAGACTTCGAGCCAGCCCAAGTTGTTATCGGTGATCGGCAAGCCGCTCAGGAATTCCAGCGAGGCGCTTTCAATGCGGTGAGGCCAGGCAAGACCGGTGTATGGATCGCCCATCAAGCCCTGCGTTCCGCCCACAGGTCCCGCACCCTGACTGGTGGCGCGCATGATATTGGAGTCCCAGACCCAGTTGCTGCCTGCGATCGTATTCCACGGCTGGGTGAAGAGGTCGTTGGTACCGACATTCATCGTGCCGCCTTCCTGGTCGATGAAGCGCAGGTTATAGTTGCCCATGAATGCCGCTTCGTACCCGGCGCCAAGATCATAGGTCACAGAAACGTCTGTGTTGTAAGGTGCATAAACGAGTTGGTCCACAACCCATACGAAGAGCGAATCTTCGATTGCAAGTTCGAGGGCGCGGGCGAGCATCTCATCGCGTTCAGCTTTGGTGGCGAAGTTACCCTGCGCCAGATCATCGCCGAGTTTCTGAAGTTCGGGATCGGCAACGTTGGAAATAAAGGGATCGCTCGCCTGAACGCTGGTCGGCAGATAATATTGCTGGATATTAGCGCGTTCATCGCGGGTCAGACCGGAGGGAAGATAACCAGCGGTGTACATGTGCCACTGACCTTCCGAAGCAACGGAACCAAGCCAGATCGGGAAGGCTTCGGAGGATGTCTTGTACTGGCGATCTACAGTGAAGCCGACCTCTTCCAACTGGTTGGAGACATAATCGCCCATTGGCTGGCGGGTGCCATCGCCGTCGGAGCGAATGAGGAAGATGATAGTGATCGGCTCGCCGTTGAACTGCCACTTACCGTCAGCGCCGAGGGTCGCACCCATGGCTTCCATCTCAGTGGCGATCTGCTCGCGGGCACGTTCGAGGTCGAAGGCGTACTTGGTCTCGAGAGCGCGAGCGGTCTCGATCAAGTTGGTGTATTCCACCAACTGTGTGGTGATCGGCAAAAGTTTGGGCAGTGAGCCGCCACCATAGATCTCCTGGTTGACATAATCACGGTCGATCAGCCAGTTCAGCGCTTCGCGGACCTTACGGTTCGAGAAGGGATTCAAACGGGCGGTATCATCGAAGACCGCCGGGTTGAGGCTGATGCCGTAATTACCACCATAAGACTGGGTGTAATTCAGACCGGCATCTTTGATCTCCTGCAATGAGTTGGACGACAGATTGAAGGAATAGAAATCGATTGCGCCAGCCTGCAATTGCGAAACAGCCGTATCGGATGAAATCGCAGAGAAAACGATCTCATCCAGCCAGCCGCCGTGACGTTCAGTCGAAGGCGCTTCCTCTGTGGGCTCCGCAGTGGGAGCTTCGGTCGGCTCGGCTTCGCCGGTGGCGGCGGGTTCTTCGACCGGGGTCTCTGCCGCCGGAGCGCAAGCCGCAAGCAACAGACCGAGGATGATCAAAAGACTGAGGATATTAAACGTTGTTTTTACTTTCATTCTCTTTTTCTCCTTGTTGATATTGGAAGACGGGCAAACAATGTCATGGATCGGACTGCGTACACCTCCTTGCCTGAACTGGACTGGAGGCGAAAGCCGGGCATGCCCAAACTTCCGCCTCCAGTTCGATTGCGGTCTGATCTTCTTGGAGGAAAACTCTTCCGCATGTCCACCATCTTACAGATCGAACTCATAAATGTCATGCGCCTGTGTGATCGGATTCTCTCGTTCAATCGAATGGTTTCAAACTGATACAAGAGACAACTGCCTTCAACCCCGCTCCCAGCGAAAAACCATCCTCAGGTGGGGCGTTACAGCCCTTCCCGAGAGGGAGTCGGAAATATCGAACCATGAATAAATTGCTTATAATCAAATGGATATGAGACCGGTGCGGTATTTGCGATTCCTTGTTCCCCTCCTTTTCATCTTGCAAGCCTGCGGGACGTCTTTACCTGTCCTCACCCCAAGTCCTTCGCCCAGCGCCTCCACATCGGACCTCGAGCCTGAGTCAGATTTCAGTGACGCATTCGTCCCGTATGGCAAGAACATCCGCTTCGACCAGATCAGCCTCGAAGAAGGCCTTTCACAAAGCGTGGTCAACGCCATTTTGCAGGACCGCAAGGGGTTTCTATGGGTCGGAACGGACGATGGGCTGAATCGCTACAACGGCTATTCTTTCACAGTTTTCAAACCAGATGCCGATAACCCTGCCAGCCTGAGCGACCGGTCCATCACTGCAATTGCAGAAGACCCAAATGGGAATTTATGGATCGGCACACGCCAGGGCGGGTTGAACCGCTACGATCCTCTTACAGGGAATTTCACACCTTTCCTTCACAACAACGAAGCCGACGATACGACGGTTGCAAGCAACCTTGTCTACAGCCTGTGGGCAGATCAGTCCGGCATTTGGATCGGCACCGACAACGGGTTGGATTACCTCGAGTATGAGTCCGGGAAATTCACCCACTACCGCGTCTCCGACGATATGCCTCCCGCAGACCGCAGTTTAAGCAGCAACATCATCCGCGCCTTGTTCATGGACTCGAAGGGTCAGCTGTGGATCGGCACCGGCAGTGGCGGCTTGAACCTTTTCAATCCGCGTACCAAAAGTTTCAAGGTATACAAACAAGATAAAGCCAACCCGGGCTCGTTGAGCGGAAACCGTGTTTTGAGCATTACCGAAGACTCCAACGGGTACATCTGGGTCGGCACCACGAACGGTTTGAACCAATTCAATCCCACGCGGAATATTTTCCGGAGATTCGAAAACTCGCGTTACAAGGAATTCAGCATTGCCGGGAACACGATCTACGCCCTGCACATTGACCGGTCCGGCGGGTTGTGGGTTGGGACGAACAAAGGGCTGGACCGTTATGACCCCGAAACCAGCAAATTCATCCATCACCAAAGCCAGCCGGGAATATCACTAAGCCTGAGCAACAACCAGGTCCAGGCAATTCATGAAGACAGCAGCGGCGTGTTGTGGATCGGCACCTATGGCGGAGGTCTTAATAAATACAACCGCCAGCAGGATCGCTTTGCCTATTACCGACACAACCCCAACGATAACAACAGCCTGAGCAGTAATTTCATCCTTGCGATTCTCGCCGAGAAAAGGGATTACATCTGGATTGGCACGTTCGATAACGGGTTGAACCGCTTCGAACCTGCCACCGAAAAATTCACCCACTTCGAGAGCAACCCCGGCATCCCCGCTTCCCTGAGCGATAACTCCATCAATGCCCTCTACCAGGATTCAAAAGGGACTCTCTGGGTCGGAACTGGCAGCGCACTCGACCGCTTCGACCACGTTACCAGCAGGTTCACGCACTTCAAGCCCGAGCCAGCCGAAGATACGGAAAACCCGGTATTTTTCGTCACCCACATCTTCGAAGATTCGAGCAAACGGTTTTGGGTTGGCACCAACCAGGGGCTGATGCGTTTCAACCGAGATACCGGGAAATTTTTCGAATTCAATCTCGGCGGGCTGGATCCTGACGAATCACCGAACAACATCACTGCCATGGTCGAAGATAAGCATGGCAACCTTTGGGTGGGAACGTTCGACGACGGGCTGAAACGAATAGACCGCGCCACAGGTTCAGTCACCCACTTCCGCAGCGACCCGAATAAGCGAACATCTCTTGGCAACAATGCCATTCTATGCCTCCACCTGGACTCATACGGCGCGCTCTGGGTTGGCACACACGGCGGCGGGCTGGACCGCCTTGATGTCGAAACAGGTATCTTCTCTCATTTCACAGAGAACGAGGGCTTGCCGAACAACGTCATCTACGGCATTCTCGAAGATGAATCGGAGCATTTCTGGCTGAGCACCAACTTCGGTCTCTCACGTTTCGATCCGCTGGCATTGACCTTCCGTAATTTCACCGCCAGCGACGGTCTGCAAAGCAACGAGTTCAATCAAAACGCCTTCGCCAAGGACGCCAATGGGCGAATGTATTTCGGCGGCATCAACGGCTTGAACATCTTCGAACCGCGTGAGATCCGAGACAACCCCTACCCGCCGAATATATCGCTCACCGCCGTAACGTTCGACGGCGAACCGCTCGTTGCCGAATTCACGCCCGAATATATGGACAGGATCGTCCTGCAGTGGCCCCATGATTCGTTCGAATTCGAGTTTTCGGCATTTGCCTTCGAACAGCCGTCGAAAAACAAATACTCCTACCTGCTGGAAGGGTTTGATCCAGGCTGGATCGAGATCGGCAGCCAGCGCAATGGGCGCTACACCAACCTACCCGGCGGGACGTACACCCTGCGCCTGCGCGGTTCGAACAGTGATGGCACATGGAATGAATCCGCCAATGGCATCGAAGTTGTGGTCGTGCCGCCATTTTGGGAGACCTGGTGGTTTGGCGGTTTGATGCTCGTTGCTGTTGGCATTATGACAGCAGCGGGGTTGCGTTGGCGGGTCAAGCGGGTCGAAAACCGCAATCTGGAACTGGAACGGGTGGTAAAGCTCCGCACCGTCGACCTGGAAAAACGCAACAGTGAGATCGAAGCGCTCTACCTTGCCGACGAGAAGATCATCCGCTCCGTCACGCTCAACCAGATCTTCCAGACGCTGGTCAACGTTTCGGTATCAGTGCTTCAGGCAGATCGGAGCGTGGTGCTCGCCTGGAATGAAGAGAAGCGCAAGATCATGCCACGCGTCAGCCAGGGATTTCATCCCGAATCTCTTCCCGCCATGCGCTACGAACTCGACGAAGGGAAGATCGGGCTGGCGATGTCAACCGGCGCCCCTGTGATCGTTTCAGACATCGAATTGGACAACCTGCGCCCGGACATTCGAGAGGTCATTATCCGGGAGGGGATCCAATCCTTTGCACACTTTCCGATCGTTGTGGACGAACGTGTTGTGGCGATCTTCAACGTTGCATATACCCGCCCGGATGCGCTGACCAAGGATTCCATCCGCCTGTTCACTGCACTTGTCAACCGCGCCTCGATGGCAATCGCCAACATGGAGTTATTCGACCAGACCCGCGAACTGGCGGTCATGGAAGAACGCAACCGCCTGGCGCGCGACCTGCATGACAGCGCCAAACAAAAAGCCTTCGCCGCGCTGGCGCAATTGGGAACCGTCAACGGCATAGCGGGAGCCGTCCCACAGGGAGCCGACCCGCATTTGACCGAGGCGGAGACCCTCGTCTATGAAGTGATCCAGGAATTGAACTTCCTGATCCAGGAAATCTATCCCATTGCCTTGCAGGAAAAAGGGCTGCCCGCCGTTCTGCGGGAGTACGTTTTCGAATGGGAAAACCGCAACGACGCCATGATCAACCTTTCGATCCAGAACGAACGGGAGCTCCCGCTCGAATTGGAGCAGGCAGTCTACCGCGTCATTCAAGAGGCGCTGGCGAATGTTTCGCGCCACAGCCGCGCCGGGCGGGTGGATTTATCGCTGGTATATAATGGCGACATGCTGCAAGTGATGATGGCGGACGATGGGCGCGGATTCGACATCAATAAGAAGGCAACCGGTCTGGGGTTCCGTTCGATGCGTGAACGGATCGGCAGTATTCGGGGGAATTTCCAGGTACAAAGTGCGCCGGGTCAGGGAACCCGCATATTGGTTCAAATCCCATTGAAGACAACCACAGGAGCGACAAAATGAAGCATCATCGCATGAGCATATTGATCACGGACGACCATGAAGTGGTGCGCAGCGGAATCCGCTCGTACCTGGAAAAGATATCCGACTTTCAGGTGGTGGGTGAAGCGTCATCGGGAGAGGAGACTTTGAGCCTGGTCTCCGAATTGATCCCCGATATCGTCCTGCTGGACCTGATCCTGCCCGGCATGGATGGGATCGAGACCACACGCCGCATCCGCCAGATCAGCCCGCGCACCAAGGTGGTGGTGTTGACCTCCTATCATGAAGACGCCCATATCTTCCCGGCGCTAAAGGCGGGAGCGATCTCCTACATCCTCAAAGACATGAAGATGGATAAATTGGTCGAGGTCTTGCACCGCGCTGTGCAGGGCGAGGTGACACTCCATCCGGTGGTGGCTTCACGCGTATTACAAAACATACGCGGCGAGAACGGCGAAGAACAACCTCTCTTTACCGAATTGACCGACCGTGAGACGGATGTGTTGAAATTGATCGCAAATGGATTGTCCAACAGCCAGATCGCTGAGAAACTCGTCATCAGCGAGAACACGGTCAAGGGGCATGTCAGCAACATCCTCAGCAAACTGCACCTGGCAGACCGCACGCAAGCCGCCGTCTATGCCTGGCAGCAAGGCATCGTCAACCGGCAAAGCACGGCGAAGTAGATCGACCAAACATCATCGAATCAAAAAGTCGCCGCGTGCAAACGTGGCGACTTTTTGATTGCAGAATTTCGGGTTACTGACCCAACTCGGCAAGAGCGGCTTCGATTTCCTGCGCAAAGACCTCGATGCCCTGGGCACCCTGGATGACACGGGTCTGGGTTTCGCCGTTCACTTCATAAGTGATGATAAATGAGGGCGTTGCCTGGATTCCCGCCGCGGTGGCGTCTTTCGCGTCCTGCTCGACAAGGTCGCTATATTTCCCGGAGGAGATACAGTCATCGTAAAGGTCGCGGTCCAAACCGATCTCATCCGCCATGAGTTCCAAACGACGGCTGGAATACGCGCCCACATTTTCGCCGGTCTGATTGGCAAAGAGGGTATCGTGCATCTCCCAGAACTTACCCTGGTCGCCTGCGCAATAAGCCGCTTCAGCAGCATCCTTCGATTCGGGTCCGATGAACCCTCCTACAGATTTATAGACAAAATACGCCTTCCCGGTATCCACATATTGTGCCAGCAGCGCGGCTTCCGTTTTCTCATAGAAGATACGGCAGTAGGGGCACTGGAAATCGGAATACTCGGTGATGGTGATCGGCGCTTCGGGGTTGCCCACCGCATTGAAATCGGCATCCTGACGGCTGGTTTCGGGCGCAGGCAAGACGGCATCAACCGGCTTTACGTTTGGATAGATGATCAAAAAGGCGACAAATATCGCGGCCAGTGTGATCAACCCGATCCCGATCAGGCGGGATTGCCTCTCCTTGCGCCGCATCTGCTCCTTACGCATCTGGCGTTTGCTCATGTCTTTGTTTTCCATGGTTCTCCTGTTGAAGTAAAAATAAAATATCTCACATCCCAGCCATTGATGCCGGGAAAAGCACCGACAGCAAGGTATGTTTTATGCCCCCGGATTTTCCCACGCCGGTTTGGATTTGTCCAGAAATGGGTTAGGAGGTTCTTAACTTATACCCCGCGCAGACGCGCATCCACCCACATGGTCATCGTCTTGAATACTTCCGCCTTTTCCGGCTCGTTATGCAGCTCGTGATACGCCCCATCCCAAAGCGCCAGCGTGCAATTTTCCTTTAATGCAGCGGCGAATTCGGTACTACTGGAAGGATAGGCGATCTTATCGCTCTTGCCATGCAGGAGCAGGAGCGGCAGGGAGAATTCTCCCGCATGTTCGAGAGTCCATTTTGTCACACCCAGCATGACCTTTCCGAAACCGAGTGTTATCTTGTCATGCACCAGCGGGTCTTGTTTGTATTTCTGCACCACAACGGCATCGCGTGAAATTCCTTCGGCATCCAGCCCGCTCGGCAGCGCCGTGTTCGGCACCAGCGAGCCGAGAAGCTTCGCCATAAAGATCTTGACCGGCTGTTCCTCGAGTGAAGTATGCAAACCCGGGCTGGTGGCAATGACGCCTTTCAAAGCCGGTTTACGCTTTAATCCGTAGTGGAGCACAAGGATACCACCGAGACTATGCCCATACATCACGATTGGCAGACCCGGGTATCGCGTTCGCGCCTGTTCCAGCAACAGGTCGATATCCCTTAAAAAATCTTCAACGGATGAAACGTGTCCACGCGCGCCACCCGAACGCCCGTGCCCGCGATGATCGAAGCCAAAAAGGATATACCCTTCCTTTTCGAACACTTCAGCCACTTGTGAGTAACGTCCGCTGTGTTCGCCGAGTCCATGCACAAGACAGATGACCGCACGCGGGGAGACCACAGAAGGTTCCCATACCTGCGCAAATAAATCGGTGCCGTCGAACGCCTTCCAGTTGAATTCCTGATGCTTCATATCATGCTCCAAGGTTGATGTGAAACTCGCAGTGCTGTCCGCCTGCGGCTTTGCAGTGATGTTCTTCGATATCGTGTTCTTCACCAGTCGCCCAATACAGACATTCCCGGATCAATCCAAGGGTTACAAAGCAGATAGGCGAACCATCCTTCTGACCCATCGTACCTGGCGAGGCATAATCCACGAAGAGCAGGTCGGGATGTTGGTTATGCACTATAGCATCGCCGTTATCGGCGCACAGCCTGCCCGCCAGCAGTTCGAGCGCGGGTTTGCGCCTGGATGTTTTTGGAAGCGAGCGGATCAGCGCCGAGCGGGCTTTCCATTGAATAGGCGCATCGTTCATAAGTGGCTCCCAAAGTTTCGAGCCGATGCGCAGAAGAATGCCGCGCGCGCCGCGCCCATAGTACGTGCGCAATGCCGCTTGCAGACGGGCATAGGATTCCGCAGCCTGCGATTCGTTCATAGCAAGAAAAAACCCAGGACTTTTCCAGTCATCCGGCAAGTCTGAGTTCGAAAGCACCCCGTGATAGGTATCGGCGCCAACCCCGGCGGAGAGGGTCTCGATGAATCGATTCATAAAACGGGGGGATACCCTGCCAGATCTCATGATCCTCCCCCATTTGTGTAAACCAGAACCGGATAAGATTCGCCCGTACGGATAAAACCGAGTTTGCGATACAACATTAGTGAGGCGAAGTTATTTTCCTGGGTGTTGACGGAAAGTCTCCCGGCTCCGAGCGCCCCAGAGTTTTGGATCAAGTCATGCACCAGGGCAGACCCGACTCCCCTGCCCTGCGCTTCAACCCGGACCCCAAGCCTTGCGAGGTGCGCACCAAACGGATTCCCCGTGCTGATCTGGTATCCAATAATTCCGTTCCCATCTTCGGCGACGGTCGACCAGACGGATTGACTCCGCGCCCGACGGAGCGCATCCGCAGAGTTGTGCCAGAACGCGCCAAACGCCTCGCGGTCAATCTGCGCAACTTCCTCCAGATCAGAATCGCGCATGGTGCGAATCCGCACCCCTTCCACTGATTTACGCGGGTGATAGTTCGAGAGATTGAGATCAAGCATGACGATGTTCATGCGCGCCTCGAACCCGCTCGCGAGAAGAAGAGTTCGAAACCACGGCTTCATGATGATCGAAGCCATCTCAGCACGCGGGTTGGAGGTGAAGATCTCAGTGCGGGCAATTTCCCACAGGGCAGACCAGGTTTCCGGTCCCGTAAGATGCGAAGAAAAGGTGAAGAGACGAATCCACGCCACATCCGCGGGGTCTTCCGGGCACGCTAGAGCAGCTGTCACCTGCCCATGATCCACCAAAGCCCAAAAATTCCGTTCGCCGAGCCAATCGAGAGCGGGTCGCCAATCGAGATGACGGTGTGTATTCGATTCCTGAAAAGCGAGGTTGGAAATCTGGCGGTGATCTTCCGGCGCTGCCCGCCTGATCTGAAGGTCGAAGTTGATCATTTTATAAATCGAAGGAAGAATTTCATGACTCGTTCGAAAAAGGTCGGGTTGTCTTTCGCATCGACCGAACCGATCATTTTGAAAGCGGATTCGGATATCCTGCCTGTCTTGAGTTTCAATGCTGCGGAGGATTTCATGACCATGGCGCGGAGATCGCCTTCACCCGCCTGGTCGAATAGTACAGCAGACCGGTCGTAAAGTGCAATGGCTTCATCGTTTCGGCGTAGGGCTTCGAGCGCTGCCGCCTGGTTGCCCAATGCCATACCGTGGCGTTTATCATCGTTCGCACCGGCAAAGACAGCGTCGGTGCCAAGCGCTGCGTCGAGCGCTTCCTGGGCTTTCCCGGCTTGTAATAATGCCACGCTTAGATTATTACGAGATTCGGCGGCAAGCAAACCGGCGCGCCCGAGCGTATATCCTTCAGCCGCCTGTCTGAAATATTCAGCGGCTTCGTTAAAGTTCTTTTTGGCAAAAGCCTGCTTGCCCAGCGTGTCGAGTTGGGAGGGTTCCATGTGGGTTGGCTTTATAACGTAATGTCGAGCAATCCCTCTGCCACCGAACGCAGTTTGTCCCTGGACATGCTCGAAAGTTTCATGGCGAGTTCGAGGTAAGGAAGGTTGACAGGCTGGCAGACGAAGTCCTTTAATTCGGCGGGGAGGTCCATGAATTTCTGCATGGCTTGTTGACTCGACATCCACTCACCCACGGGTCCGCTTTGGTCGAAGAAGGTCTCGATGCGGCTGCCCATTACAGTGAGAATGCTTTCCAACTCCGGCACTGTGACGATCTTTTCGCCCAGTTCGTAAGCCTTCAAACGAGACTGGGAAATCCCCGTCTCTGTAGATAAATGCCGGATGGACATGTTGGCATTCGTGCGTTCCTGCCGGATCAATGCGCCGATCATGCGATGACGCAGAGCGATCAGACGGGTAACATCCTCGTGTTCCAGCGGAGCCGGCGTGTCGGATATCGTTTCCGTTCCCCAAAACTGCGAGATGGGAATCTTCAAAAAGAAGACCAGGGCTTCCAGTTCAGGCAGAGATGGCGCGCGGCGTCCTTCTTCGTAGGCGCGGAACAAACCCGGTTTGATGCCGATGGCATCGGCGCATTCCTTGATGCTACGCCGTTCCGCTGTGCGGGCGTCCCGGATCAATACACCTAATTTTTTTTCTCGAATGGTAATTTGGGCGTTCGTCATAATACCTCGTCAATAGAAACCTTATTATAGCAGAGTGATTCAGCGTCTTACGCTCGTGTCTGGGGACTTGCCCCCCATGAATATCTCAGCCCCGAGTTTGTACCCCGCCGCCTCCAGCCGCGGCGTGAAGACAGGACGGATGCCCGTGGGTTTTAAATCGCCCAGAACTTTTCCGTCCTCAGTCACGCCGGTCTGGCTGAATTTGAAGATGTCGGTCAGAACGACCACATCGCCCTCCATGCCCGCCACCTCGGTGATGGCAGTCACTTTACGCTTCCCATCCTTGAGGCGTGTCTGCTGGATGATCAGGTCTATGGCGGAGGAAATTTGCTGGCGCACAACCTTGAGGGGCAGTTCCATGCCCGCCATCAAGACCAGGGTCTCGAGCCGTGAGATGGCATCGCGCGGGCTGTTCGCGTGGACTGTGGTCAATGAGCCGTCGTGCCCGGTGTTCATCGCTTGCAGCATATCGAGCGCCTCGCCGCCGCGCACCTCGCCCACCACGATCCGGTCGGGGCGCATCCGCAGTGAGTTGCGCACAAGGTCGCGGATGGTAACCGAGTTCAACCCTTCGGTATCGGCAGGTTTTGTTTCCATACGCATGACGTGTTCCTGTTGAAGCTGCAACTCAGCGGCGTCTTCGATGGTGATAATGCGCTCGTTCTCAGGGATAAAGCCGGAGACAACGTTCAGGAGCGTAGTCTTGCCGGAACCCGTCCCGCCTGAGATGATGATATTGAAACGCGCCTTGACGCAGGCACCCAGGAATTCAGCCATATGAGCAGTGATCGAGCCAAACTTGATCAGATCCTCGACGCCCAATTTATCCTTGTGGAATTTTCGAATGGTGATGGAAGGTCCATCTATCGCGACGGGACGCACAACAGCATTGACACGCGAACCGTCGGGCAGGCGGGCGTCAACCGTCGGTGAATCGAAATCGACGCGGCGCCCCAACGGCATAATGATCCGATCGATGATCCGCAAAACATGATCGTCATCATCGAAAGTGGCATCGCTCTTTATCAACTGTCCTTTTTTTTCAACAAAGACCTTCTTGGGACCGTTGACCATGATCTCGGACACATCCGGGTCATCCAACAGGGGCTGAATGGGACCGTACCCAAGCACGTCGTTGAACACCTGCCGAAAAATATCCTTTTTCAGGTCATCTGAAAAACTCAATTGGGTCGACTCGAACGCCTTCCCAATGTTTTGTTGGATGAATGCGCTTCTCTTGGCGGCTTCCACTCCCTCGGTTTCCAATGCCCGCAGAAGTGTATCCGCCAGGTATTTTTTCAAGCGGATGAGATCCTGCCCCGTCAAGCGCTGCGGGGCGTTCCCGGGTTGAGCGTTCATGAATTCGCATCCCTGGTCTGTTCATCAGCAAGGGGCATAACCCAGACAATCTGTTCCTTTTGCACGGCAAGGAACGGACCGGAAAAGATCGTCTCACCCGTCGAGTCTGTCACGGTTGCATCCGTGACAGCAAGGAAGCGCTCTCCATTCTCAAGTTCATCCTTCAACCGTTCGTTCTGACGCACATGGACAAAGCCACGCACAAGGCTTGAGACTGTCTGAATGACTGAGGGAACAGGAACTTTTTGAATTACGTTGGTGAAGAATTTCCCTTTTTCGTCGTATTCGATTGTCATGGTCATCTCCCGCCGCCGGAAGAGTCGTCATCCCCCGCGCATCTTGTTTGCAAGGGCTGCCATCTCTCTGGCGGAGTCGTGAAAAATGATGGATGCTGTATCATTCGGGAATTTTATCGTATAAGGGCGGTGTTGGCTGTTTGCAAAAGCGAAATTTGTGTCAAGGTAGGGGATTGCCGAGTTGATCTTTATACCAAGCAGGTTTTCAGCCTCGCGCTTGCTTAAACCCTCCAACCCGGAGTGACGATTGAGTACGGTATACAAGGCATCCCCGTTGACCCCTTTCGATTGCAGATAATCCCGTATCGTTCCCGTCAACGAAATGGTGCTGACATCGGTGCTGATGAGCAGGGTTACAAGGTCGGCCTGTTTGATGAGCGGGAGCGTGATCCTCGAAAGCGAGCGCCCGATATCGACCAGGACATAATCATAGACGGTTTTCATGCCGGCTATCAGGTCCCAGATACGTTCGACGTTCAATTGATTGCTAAGTTCGGGATCGGGCGACCCCGCCAGGAGATGGAAACGCCATAATTCGACCATTGGCAGGGCAGTCTTTAGAAAATCGGGGGAGGTCTCATATGCGGAACGTTCGGCCAGGGTGACGATATTTTCCATCCCGTCGTAACCTACAATGGGTGCGATCGAGCCGATGGGAAAGACAAGATCAGCCACCGCAACCCTCGCTTCGGGATGCAGTTTCGAGATCTCCAACCCCATATTGGCGCAAAGTGATGAAGTGCCGGTCCCGCCTTTGGCGCTCAAGAAGACGATCATCAAGCCACCCTTTTTCATCGCCTCCCCGGACATTCCAAAGAAACGCCTGACCGCATCACTTAGAAGCGATACTGCCTGACCCGATTTTGTGATGTAATCGCTGAAGCCCGCTTCCCGACAGGCTTTGATTCGGGCGGGATCATGGTCGCTGCTTAAAGCGACCAGATGTAACCCGGCAGTCCGCGCATCACGGTGAAGTTTGGCGGCGAGTTCCTCCCCTTTGAGGTCGGAAAGAGCTGGATCGATAATTGCCATATCCGGACGGTCGCGCCAGGCAACGATCAAACCCTCCTTGCCAGAGCCAGCCTGGAGTATATCAAAGTCAAGTTCTTGCAGTTTTCGAGCAATGAAATTTCGGCTTGCGGAGTCTGAATCGACGATCAAGATTTTCTTTTGTGGCATGGCTTGTTTCCACGCGCATGCCCGTCGTCATGCGCAAGCGTCACGTTTCTATGGGAGGCATCAGGTAACCCAGCCCGGAACGCGTGACAATATGATGGGGGGTGTGGGCATCTTTTTCCAGTTTCTGGCGCAGGCGTGCGATGCTCACCCACAGGATTTCCTTGTCGTTCTTGTATTCGACGCCCCAAACACTGGTAAGCAGTTCTTCCGATGTCAGGATCTTGCCGACATTGTGCGCAAAATGAAGCAGGAGCCTGTATTCCGTGGCGGAAAGGGATACAGGAGTTTCGCCGCGCCAGACTTCCGCCCGAGCAAAATCGATCTTCAGGTCTTCATGCGTAAAAAACCGCACCTGCCCTGAGTCTGAGGGAGCCTGTGCCCTGCGGAGAACAGCACGCACGCGTGCCAGCAGCTCGGTGGCAGAGAACGGCTTGACCAGGTAGTCGTCAGCACCAAGGTCGAGCCCGCGCACACGATCCTGTTCTTCACCGCGCGCCGTAAGAATGACAATGGGCACATTGGTGAACTCACGCAAGCGCTGGGTGGCGCCGAACCCGTCGAGGCGCGGCATCATCACATCCATCAGGACCAGGTCTATCGGATTGGCAGAGAAGACATCCAATGCCTGCATCCCATCCTGCGCGGTGACCACTTCATACCCTTCAGAGTGCAGATTCGCCTCCAGAAGGCGCAGGTACCGGGGTTCGTCGTCAACTATCAAAATACGCTTTGCCATAACAACTCCTTGGGGGTCGATTGCCAGGAATCAAAGCGTTGGGTCTGCGGGAAGTTCGATGAAGAAGGTTGTTCCGCGATCCAACACTGACTCTACCCAAATATTACCATGATGAGCCATAACAATTTGCTTGCAAATATAAAGACCAAGCCCGGTACCGGTCACGGTGCGTTCGCCGGGCACCCGATAAAAACGCTCGAACAGGAAAGGGATGAACTCCTCCGGAATGCCTTCACCCTCGTCACGAAAAGATAACCGCACCCTTCCATTCACGGTTGTCGTAGCGACTGTGATGCGCGAGCTGGGCGCGTACTTGATGGCGTTGCTGAACAAGTTCTCGAATACCTGCGAGAGCCTGACGCCATCTCCCAGGACGGGAGGGACAGGTTCAAGTTGAAGTTCAACTTCCAGCTTGGGGTGATGCGTGCGCACCCGTGCAGTGACATCGCGCAACAGGGCATCCAACCGCAGCGGGGAAAACTTGAATTGAATCGTCTTGCTTTGCAGGCGCGCCGACTCGAGCATGTCTTCGATCAATTTGGCAAGACGGTCGGTCTCCTCGTCGATGATGGTCAGGAATTCGCGCTGGGTGGCTTCATCCCAATGCGCATCCTGCCGCAGCAGGCTTGTGCTGTAGCCTTTGATGAATCCGAGCGGCGTCCGCAATTCATGCGAGATGGTCGAGACGAAATCATCCTGCAAACGCATTTGGCGCTGGACCGAATCCAATTCGGCGCGTGCCTCCTGAAGCTCTTTGCGTTCGATCAATGCAGATGCCCAAATGGCTTGAAGCGACGCCGTATGGATGTGAAGTTCAGAATACTCCGGCCCGCCGAAACGCACATACAACAACGCACCACGCAGCAACGCACCCACGTAGAGCGGAATACCCAGCAGGTAGGTCTGCGACATGCGATCTTTGACGGTTGCGCCATCCATGGGTCCGTGAATGACCATATGCTCGTTCGTGATGACATCGTTCGCCACACTCTCGCCCCAGGCGGCGTCGGCTTCGGCGGTTTTGCCCCGCCCCATGGCGCGGGCATAGGCGATATCCAACCCTCTTGTCTTACGGTCACTCAGGTAAATGGCGACATTATCGAAAACGAAAAATCCGCGCATGGACAGGAATAGCACGTCCAGCGCGGATTTCAACTCTGGCTTCGATTGCACTTCCTGGAAAATGCGGTGAAGTTCGGAGAGCGTATTCTTGTCCATGTGTCAATCACGCATGGCGAGCAACGGGAACTTGAACGCGGCACCCTTCCCCTCGGTGGATTTTACGTCCAGCATCGAGCCATGGGCTTCGACGATCTGACGCACAAGCGACAGCCCCAGACCTGTCCCACCATAACGCCGCGTGGACGAACCATCCAACTGATGGAAGGGCTCGAAGATTTCATTTATACGATTGGCAGGAATACCGACCCCTGTATCCTGCACGGTCATTTGAACAAGGTTTTTCCCCTCCTCTTCAAGGGAGATGGTGACGCTTCCGCCCGTGGGAGTGAATTTGATCCCGTTATCCAAAAGTTGACCCACGACCCAGCCGATCTTCTCACCATCCGCCTGCACATGAGGGATGTTCTCCGGCGTATTGACCGTCAGTTTTACGCCGCGATCCTCCGCCTTCCGTATCGCGCTCTTTGCCACCAGCGCAACCAGGCGGCGGATATCGACACTTTCAAGTTTCAAACTCAATTCGCCGCGCGAGGCAAGCGAGAACATGATCAGATCTTCGATCATATCCTCCAGCCGACCAGTGGCGCGCTGGCTAACAGTCAAGGCATGACGTTGTTCTTCGGTGATCTGTCCGAGCGACTCGGAGACGAGCAGTTCCATATATCCTTTGATGTGAGTAAGCGGCGTGCGCAGTTCGTGCGAGATGTTCGAGACGAAATTCGCCTTCATCTGGCTCAATTCCGAGAGCCGGTTCATGGCATCGTTCAGTTCAGCCGTCCGTTCGCGGACGCGCTGCTCGAGGTTGCGGTTTGCCGATTGCAGGGCTGTGCGCAATTGGAGAATCTGCTCAGTGATGACCTGATCGAGTTGTTCCCGGGTAACCAGTTTCATCTCCATCAATGCCATCCCAAGCAAGGCCTGTCCGCCTTTCTCTGCCGCATCCTGCTGGTAAATCAGGGCACGAAAAAGGTCGATCTCGGTGATCATTCCTTTTTGGACGAGGTATTCGCCCAGGCGGGGCACAAGCATTTCAGGGGATAATTTGGTTGGCTGCGTGTCCATTCATCCAATTCCGTTTCTACGACAAAACCCATTCCCCATCAATCATGACAGCAGACGGGGCAATTGTCAACAGGGCTTTGGCGTCCATTTTGAACGGGTCTTCGGGAAGAACGATCAGGTCGGCATGGTAGTCTTCAGCAAGCTTTCCGAGTCGGTCTTCTGCGTTGGCTGTGTATGCCGCGCCATACGTGTAGGCGGACAAGGCTTCGGCAAGAGTCAATTTCTGTTCGGGGTACCAGCCCTGGGCGGAGGGAGAACCGTCTGCCCGTTGGCGGGTGATCGCAGCGTGCAATCCTAAAAATGGGTTGGGTGACTCAACCGGCGCATCCGATCCAAAGGCGAGCACCGCGCCATAGTTCAATTGAGTCCGCCAGGCATACGAGAGCTCCGCACGTTTGCCCCAGTAACGGTCCGCGGCGTACATATCAGAGGTAGCGTGGATGGGCTGCATGGAGGCAATGACGTTGAGCTTTGCAAGCCGCGGAGCATCGTCGGGATGGATGACCTGCACATGTTCGATACGATGACGTAGATGAGGCAGTCCGTTCTGCGTTTCATAATTACGCAATTGTTCGAAGGCGTTCAACACTTCATGGTTGGCTTTATCGCCAATGGCATGGACGGTCATACTCAAGCCAACATCGGCCGCTTTGCGGGCGTGTTCAAAAAGTTCTTCACCGTCCATGTTGAGGATGCCTTTGTTCTCTGACTCGCCTTCATAAGGCTGGAACATCGCCGCCGTGCGCGGACCAAGTGCTCCGTCCATAAAGGCTTTGACCGAGCCGATCCACAGCATCTCATCGCCGAAGCCTGTTTGCAAGCCGAGATCGTTCGCCTGTTCCACACTTTCGACGGGGATGTTTTTGCACACCCGTAATTTTAGTTTGCCCTGCGTCCGCAAGGATTGCAATGCCATAAAAGAATCGCGCCGGTCAAAGTCGTGGATACCGGTGATGCCCATGCCCCACAGAACAGATTGGGCTTTCAACATTGCCGCCTCGATCTCGGCGGTGGTTGGCTGCGGCACCGCAGCATTGACGGACGCCATAGCCGTTTCGAGCAAAATACCGGTGGCTTTTCCCTGCGCATCGCGTTGGATCGCGCCGTCTTTCGGGTCAGGCGTGGCATCTGTGATGTTCGCCAGTTTCAGCGCGGAGGTGTTCGCCCATGCAGCATGTAGCGATTTGGCGGTGAGATAAACAGGGTTGTTCGGCGCAACAGCATCCAGCTCGGCGGCGGTCGGGAACTCTCCATCCCAATCGTTCTGCTGCCAGCCGTGACCCAACACCCATTCGCCGGGCTTTGAGCTCCGCGCCCGTTCCCCCACCCGCCGCAGGCATTCTCCTTTGGTCTTCGTTTCGCAGTCCACTTTGGAAAGCCCCAGCGAATAATATTGCATGTGAATATGCGCGTCGGTCAGACCGGGCAGGATGGTCGCACCTTTCATATCCCGCTTATCCACCTTGCCATGCGCAATGCTTTCGAGTTGGTCTTTGCTCCCCACAGCAATAATCCGCCCGCCCGCGATGAGGATCGCAGTAGCGGACGGATTGGAAGGATCAAAGGTGTGTATGTTGGCGTTGTAGAGGAGTTTCATAGGGTTATGTCATCTTCTTGATAAGCGCATCCAGTTCCTCATTCGAATAATAATAGATCGTCACCGTTCCGCCGTTCTTGCCGTGTTTGAGTGTGACCTTGGTGCCGAGACTGCGTTGGAGGCGTTTCTCCACATCGGAGGCATCAGCGTTATGGAAGACTTTCTTAACTTTGACCGGTCTCTGCCCAGTCAACTTGCGGACAAGTTCCTCCGCCTGGCGCACACTCAGGGATAGATTAACAATGGTCTGTAAAGCCGAAGTCTGCGCCTTCTGGGTGGAGAGTCCCAGCAGGGCGCGGGCATGACCTTCGGTGATCTTGCTGTCGACCAACGCCTGTTTGACGGCGTCCGCGAGGTTGGTCAGACGCATGGTATTGGTCACAGCCACGCGGCTCTTGCCCACCCGCCGGGCGATCATTTCATGCGACAAGCCAAATTCCTCGGAAAGTTGGTGATAGGCTTCAGCTTCTTCCATTGCGTTCAAATCGGATCGTTGGACGTTTTCGATCAGTGCGATCTCAAGCAGTTCCTGATTGTTCGCCTGACGCGACACAACAGGGACGGTCTTCAACCCGGCACGTTGTGAAGCCTGCCAACGGCGTTCGCCCGCGATCAAGATGAACGTTCCATCGTTCTTTGGCAAGACGATCAGGGGCTGGATGACCCCATGCTCCCGGATGGAAGCCGCCAGTTCGTCCAACTCCTCTTCCTTGAAGTGAACGCGCGGCTGACGTGGGTTACGTTTGATGGCATCCACCGCCACCTGTTGAACCCCGCCACCGCCCCCCTTCGCAGGCGGCACGGAAGACTTCCCGCCGGGGATGAGCGCATCCAAACCTTTGCCAAGACCTTTTCGTTGAGCCATGTTTCAACCTCTTTTTAAACACGAAGGTCACAAAGGAGCGCCAAGGATTTCCTTCGTGTTCCTTTGCCTGCACCGTGCAACAGGCAAGCGTGTGACACTTCGTGGTTAATTTTTATCGCCTTTCAACAATTCCTTCGCCAGTGCTTCATACGCCTCCGCGCCTGGCGAGTGAGGCGCATATTCCGAGATGGGCAATCCATACGAAGGCGCTTCCGCCAGACGGATGTTGCGGGGAATAATGCTCTTGAAAACCTGATTCGGGAAATGCTTGTTCACCTCGCGCACCACATCCGAAGAGAGATTCGTCCGGTTGTCAAACATTGTCAGGATCACACCGCGCACCTTCAATTCCGGGAAAAGAGCCGAGCGCACCCGCTCAATGGTCTCGGTCAACTGTCCCAACCCCTCCAACGCAAGATACTCGCATTGCACAGGCACGATCACGCCATCCATCGCTGCCATCAACCCGTTGACGGTCAACAGACCCAGCGAAGGCGGGCAGTCGACCAAAACGTAATCGTAACGCTTCGCCACTCTCAAGATCGCCTTGCGCAAACGGGACTCGCGCGCCAGTTCGTCCACCAGTTCCACTTCCGCGCCAGCCAAAGCGGGTGCAGACGGCAACAACGACAACTTCAAGCGTTCGTTCAACAAAATATACGGGAAGATATCCTCATCGCCCAACAGAGCTTCATAGGTGCTGTTTTCCACAGAGAGTTTATCCACCCCAAGGCAGGATGTCGCATTCGCCTGCGGGTCAAGGTCCACAACCAACACCTTCTGCCCCGCCTTCGCAAGGTATGCCGCAAGATTGATCGTGGACGTGGTCTTACCCACACCGCCTTTTTGATTCACAAGCGTATAGATCTTCGTCAAGATAAAACCTCCATCTTGCAATGTTCGATCTCAGCGGGGGTTGGAATTCCCTCCAAGCCGCCGCGCGTCACTGAATATGCCGCAAGGTTCGTCGCAAAACGCGCCGCCTCCCAAGGGTCGCGCGTTTGAAAATGCCTCGCAAAGAATGCCGCCGCAAAAATATCGCCCGCACCGGTCGCATCCACCTCCTCCAACATGGGCGGACGGAAACGCCTGCGGTCTCCGTGCCAGTGCAATACCGCGCCATCTTCGCCTTCTGTCAGGCAGAGGAGTTTTGTATGGTGCGCCATTCGTTCGACGATCTCCAAATCGCGGTTGATATCTTCGATGGAAAGAACCACGCCTCCCGCCGGACCGAGGACCTGGTCGCTGTTTTCCCAGGCTTTGGCAGACACCGAGCCTTTCTCATCCCAAATCCGCATCCAACCTTGCGGAGTCACACCCACCCAGGAGGAGGGAAAAAGATTCGCCAACGCCGCATCCACCTCCTGCGCGATGGGCGCAAGATGGACAACCGGCGCATCCCGCCAAATTGGGGGGATATGATCGAACGTCAATGGAGAAGCCTGGTGATGGAGTGTCTGCCTGCGGCCCTGTTCTGTTCTCACATTCTCGAATATCGTGCTTCTTTCAGTTGGGGCGTTGACAATTTGAATTCCATCCAGCCAATGCAATGGCGCGTCGCCCCCCGCCGACGTAACCACTCCCACGCTCAATCCCATCGCCTTCGCCGTCAGCGCGGCATAACTCACCGTCCCGCCGAGTTGATTCCCTGCAGGCGTAATATCCACAGCAACATGACCGATCAGCAGATAATCCACAGGGCGAAGTTCGGACATGGACAGATTATACCGTGATGCAGACAATGGACGGCAGACGATAGACCATAAAAAAAGACCGCAGACATCCATCGTCTACGGTCTTTTGTCCACTACCAGTTATTCTTTCGGCACGATCACAACCTTGCGATACGGATCCTCACCGGTGCTTTCAGTTTTCACAGCAGGGTGTCCGCGCAGTTCAATATGCACAACACGGCGCTCGTTCGACGGCATGGGTTCCATTGTTACTTTGCGCCCGGTCTTGGTGACCTGGTCTGCCATACGGTTTGCCAATTGGCGGATCTGCTTCTCGCGGCGGGCGCGATACCCTTCCACATCCACCACCACCTGCACCCACTGCTGTGTCTGCTTACCGACGATCAACGAAGCTACTTGCTGGAATGCCGCAAGGGTTTCTGCGCGGCGTCCGATCAATGCGCTCAAATCTTCCCCGCGCACATCCACTTGGATGGTGCGATGGTCGCCATTGTCCGCCTCGTCGTAATGAGCTGAGACCTGCGCTGTCAACCCCATATGGAAGATCAATTTGGAAACGACCTCTTCGGCAGTGTTGAGCACACTGTCATGATCGCCATCCGTCAATTTTGGCGCGGGAATCGGCGCCGGTTTGGGTGCAGGCTTTGGCTCCTGCGTTTTCTTTTCAACCTGCGGCTTGGCTTCCTTTGCGCGCGGCTTGGATTCATTCTTTTTCGACGGTGCAGGATTAGGTCCGTGTTTTGCCGGTCTGGAAACTGCCGGGGCAGTTGTAACCGGCGGCTCAGCTTGCGGCGGAGGATTCACCGAGAGGCGCACTCGTACCTGGCGGCCTCCAAGCCCAAACAATCCCTTTGAACCTGAATCCAAAACCTCCACTGAAACCGCATCCGCGGTCAGCCCAAGCTGGTCGAGCCCCTGACGGATGGCTTCTTCAACGGTTGGAGCGATGATTTCTAGCGTGGTCCGCTCACTCATGGTTACTCCCTATTTTTTGGCTGCGTTCTTTTTATTGCCGCCGGGTAAAAGATTATTCCAGTTGGCGCGCCCGGTTGCGGCATATTGGACGATGCCCAGCAGATTGCTTGTGATGAAATAGACGGATATACCGGATGCAAACGTCAGGGCAAACCACCCCAACATGAGCGGCATATAAATGGACATACTGCTGCTCATGGCGGCAGTCTGCGCCGCAGCCTGGTCATTGGAGTTGGGCGGCGTGGTGGGCATGGTCAGTTTGGTCTGGATGTAAGTCGTCAATGCCACAACAATCGCCAACAATGGGAAACCGTTCGGGAGGAAGGATACTTCGAAAGGCAAAGGGATGCCTTCGGGCCTGCCGAGGTTCATCCACAGGAATACGCTGTTGAGGGGAATGATATTTTCGACGTTCTGAAATGGATAGATCGTTCGCGTCAGGTTGAGCATGTCCAGCGGGGTTGCCGCCATGGCGCGGATGATGCTTTGATACAAACCGATGATGATCGGGAATTGGATCAACGTCGGCAGACAGGACGCAAAGGGATTGATGCCGCGTTCCTTGTAAATGCGCATCTGCTCCTGCGCGAGTTTTTCCTTGTCCTTGGCATATTTCTTTTGAATATCCTGCCATTCCTTATCGTTCTGCAATTCCTGCATCCCCTGCGCACCCTTGACCTGCGACGCGTTCAACGGCCAGGTGATGAGCCGGATAACAATGGTGAACAGGATAATGGCAACCCCGAACATGTGCGGACCGTGACCAAGGATGTCATAGATCCACAATAAAAGGTTGACCATGGGTTGAATGATAAATGTTTGCCACATGGGTTGGGTTCCTTATTCCTTTACCGGGATGAACGTCCAGGCTTGTTTGCCGGACGCGTCGTAGGCGGCGAGGGCAAATTCCGCCTGATAAGGGGCAACTAGAATGGCTACGCCGGAAAGGACGGGCTGGGTATAAAGATTTCCGCCAACTGTCTTTTCCCAAACGATCTTTCCATCCCGGTCAAGTGCAATGAGCACGCCATCTTCGGAGCCAAAATAAATCTGGTCGCCAGCAACAAGCGGACTTGCCACAATCGGGCCATCCGGTTTTAGTTCGTCCCAGTTCTGAGAGCCGGTGGAAACATCGACTGAGTAAATGCTGCCGTTCAAATCGGCAAAATACAGGGTGTTGCCATCAAGTACAGGAGAGCCCCAGATCCAATTTGATGCCTCGGCAATGGTTTGAAAGTCTCCATTCGAGGAGGCAAAGCCGATGGTCGAGTCGAACGAACCGGCGTAAACGCCGTCCTCCCCTGCCACCGGGCTGGCTGGAGATGCGCCTCCAAGGTCGATGGGTTCGCCGATAATTGACCCGGCCTGGTCAACAATATGAAGGTGATGGTCGAGCGATGCAATATAGAGTAGTTCGCCGTCCGTGGCAGGAGCAGACCATAAAGCGCCTCCCAATTCAAGAGGATCGGCGACCTGTTTGCCATTCATATCAAGGAAGTAGAGGAAACCGTCTGTGTTAGGCGCGTAGATGATTCCATTCATGACGAGCGGAGAAGCAACCCATGTGCCTTTTGCGCCGGCAAATGGCTCAGCCCAGTTCTCTTTTCCTGTCGCCGGGTCTAGGCTGATGAAAGCATGGGTCGTGCCGACACTTCCGATCAATAACTGTCCATCTTCTGTAAGAACCGGGTTTGCATAGAAAAGTAGAGAATTACCCGCCTCGGCAGGATATTTCCAGACCTCCCTGCCCGTGGTTACATCCACAGCATAGATAAAGGATCCCGTGGCGAGGTAGGCGCGTTCCGCATCGGCGGAAAGACCGGGCCAGGTATTGGTCAAAGGCTGCCCACTGCAGGCGCTTAATGTCAACGCGACAAGCGTAAGCAGCAATATTACAAATATTTTTTTCCTGTTCAAGTTGGTTTTACTCCTGACAACGGAAAGGCGAATGCCTTTGCCGGAAATATTCTGCACTAGGAGACGGGGTCGTACCCGCCGGGGTTGAAGGGATTGCAACGCAAAACCCGCCAGGCAGCCATAAAAGAGCCTTTCAATGCGCCGTACTTATACACTGCCTGATAACCATAATGGGAACAGGACGGGTAAAAGCGGCAGGTGTTGGCGGGCAGACCCGGCGAGACGACCATTTGATAAAGACGAATGAAGGAAAGGACAAGGATGCGTGGAAAATTCCCAATCGTCCGCGGCATATCGCGCAGGCGCGGTTCATGGGAATAATCGTGAAGATGAAATTGTTCTTCGATTTCAGGATTCATTTATGGGATGATCCCGGCACGCCTGAGTACGTTTTCCAACGCGGAGCGGGTATCGCTCAAAGTTGCAGAAACAAGTGCGGGTCTGGCGATCAAGACCAAGTCCCAGCCGGATGCGTTGTCCTGTCCATCCAGAAGGGCGTGTTGAAGGGTGATCGAGGGGATGAGAGTCCGCATTGCTTCGCGCAGGAGCCGCTTCGCCCGATTACGATGGACGGCGGAACCGGTCGTCTTGCCTGCCGCGATTCCGATCTTTAGATGCCCGCAGGTATTGTTTACCTGGGCCACTAACACAACAAGCGGATGGGCATAGGACTTGCCATTGCGCCGCACCCGCTTGAAATCTTCAGACCGGGACAGTCGAAAACTTCTCTGCACCCGCGCCTCACGATGGTCTCCGCGCCTGAACGCGGAAAATTACCAACGAGTCCGCTTGACGTGCTCGTTCATTTTGACAGTAAGTTGGTGACGGCCCTTCAGGCGGCGGCGCTTGAGGACGGCGCGTCCATCGGCGGTTGCCATGCGAGAGCGGAAGCCATGCACGCGCACGCGGCGGCGGATTTTGGGTTGATACGTTCGCTTGGTCATTCTACGTTCCTATTCCTTGAAAAGATGATTACACAATCCCCGGTGGGATGGGTGTTCTGAGTTGGATAGCGCACTATTTTACCCCAATGGTTCTGATTCGGTCAATTTGGATTTTTATTGAGTCGAAAGGGGCTCAGTGGCGACATGCAGCATCTCCCGACTTTTGACTCCGCTTCAGGCGAAATGCTTCTCCCAGATCGGCTTGGTCTTTGCTGGATCGATGAATGAGGACTCAAAGGCAAAGCGGTTGCAAGTTTTGATGTTATCCATGCTCATGCCAAGGATTTCATGTGCAATCCGATATTCATTATTGACATTGGTTTCCAGAACTTCAGGGTCGTCTGAGTTAATGGTTACGCGCACACCGAGGTCGAACAATTTCTTGAGTGGATGTTCTTCAATCGTGCGTACACCGTTGGTCAGATAATTCGACCAGGGGTTTATCTCAAGCGTAATTCCCTTCTCGATCAGCATCTGCACGGCTTTCAAATCTTCGATGGCGTGGATGCCATGCCCAATGCGGTCCGGCTGGAAATAATTGATCGTATCGATCACATACGAAGCGGGGGTATCTTCGCCGGAGTGAATGGTGACTTTCAAACCTGCATCCTTGGCTTTCATGATCGGTTTGATGAAATCCTTAACCGGGTAGAGTTTTTCAGCATCTGCAAGGTCTACGGCTTGGATGTGCCGTTTATGCTTGATCGCCCAATCCACAGTTTTTACACAAGACTCGGGTCCCATACCGCGCGATGTGATGGCGATGATGCCGATTGCCATGTCGAATTCTTTTTCGGCGCGTTCCTGGGCGCGAAGCAGGCCTTCGAGGCAGGCATCCCAATCCAGGTTATAACCGTGAAATGCCCAATCGGGCGAAAAGCGCACTTCGAAGAGTTTGATGTTCTGTTTGGCGCAATCATCGAATAATTCCCATGAAATGCGCTCAAAAACTTCAGGTGAGGTGATGGTGCGCTGGAAGATATCGAACGCCTCCAAGACAGCTTTCAGGCTTTGCATCTGTTCCAACACTTTGACGTGCTTATCCAACTCCCCCACTTCGTAGGATGGCAGAGCCACGCCCTGAGCGCGCGCCACATCAATAATGGTCTGTGTGCGGATCGCGCCTTCGAGGTGACAGTGAATCTCGGTCTTGGGGATGGAGTTGTACTTTAGGTCAAAGTTTTTCATGGAAACTTATTTTACCCGATGTAAGTCACGCTTGAGGGTGACGTTTTGAAATTTCAGGTTGTCGCTACACCGCCAAGTGCAGCGCCGCCTGCAACAGCACATTTGCACCGTTCACGCAATCTTCCCATTTGGTAAATTCCCTTGGCGAGTGACTGGCTCCATCCGCTGAAGGGACGAAGATCATACCAACCGGACATAGATTCGCCAGCGACTGCCCATCATGACCTGCACCCGAAGGCAAAGGCATGTGCGATAAGCCCAAAACATCACACGCAGCTGCAAACGCGCCGCGCACATCAGAATCCATCAGGCTGGGCGAATGTTTGCCGAGAAATTCGCTCCTCAACTCCAAATCAAAACGTTTTGCTTCACGCGCCGCCAATTCGAGTAGTGCCGTATCCAAACGGTTGAATTCTTCTTCATCGGGGGAACGGAATTCAAGCGATACATCGACCTGCGCGGGAACAATGTTAAATGCTCCTGGCGCAAAATCCATTTTGCCGACATTCACCACGCAGTTTGGAAATTCGCGCATCACCATCTCGCGCGCCGCCAGCGTGAAGGCGCTTGCGCCCTGCGAAGCATCGCGCCTGTCCTCCATTGTGGTCGAACCGGCATGGTCTGCCTTGCCAATGAATGACAATTTGTACGACCATATACCAACGATGGCGGTCACAATGCCAACATCGGTGCCCGATTTTTCCAAGCGCTTGCCTTGCTCGATGTGCAACTCCAAATACCCTGCAAGCGATTCTTTCGTCCGTGCCGCACTAAACATACCCGCCTCGGTCAGCCCGGCACGCCGCATTCCTTCCAGCAAACGCTCACGCCCGCCGCGCGGTTTTTCTAAATTTTCTTTGGATAGATGACCCGCCAATGCGGCGCTGCCGAGGAGTCCGACCAGCGTACCTTCTTCATCGGTAAAATCCATCGCCTCCAACTGGACCTTGAGCCTGATTCCGTTTTCTCGAACTGTTTTCAACACCTCAAGTGCCGCCATCACCCCCAGCGCCCCGTCGAAGCGACCGCCGTTCGGTACTGAGTCCAAATGCGAGCCGAGGATGAGCGTCGGCGCGGAAGGGTCATCACATGGCAAAATGGCGGAGTGATTGCCTGCGCCATCTGTGCGGAATTCAAATCCGCTAGCTGAGATGTGTTCGCGAAACCATTTGCGGGCTGCGAGGTGTGCTTCACTCAGGGATGGGCGGTCGACGCCCGAATCAACCGTCGCACCAATGGCGGCCAACTGGTCGAAAGCATCCCGCATCCGGCTTGGGTTGATGCGCAAAGAGGATAAGGCATGGGTCATGGGGTTGAGTCTCCTGTATCCTGCCTATGATAACAAAAACAGGAGCCAAGTTGTCTCAGCTCCTGTTTCATCTTGATGTCGCCCTGAGCGATCGCGAAGGGCATCTATCGTTGGTCAAGAGATACTTCGTCCCGCTCAGTATGACATACTACTTGGTCTTGATGTTGATGGTCTTGGGCTTTACCTCATCGGCTTTGGGCAGCGTGATGGTCAGGATGCCGTTCTCGAAATCGGCTTTGGCTTTGTCAGCGACGACTTCAGTAGGCAGAACCAGCGATCGTTCAAACGCGCCCCAGCGCTGTTCACGGATGTGATATGCCTTTTCTTTAGTCTCGTTCTCCTGCTTGGTCTCACCCTTGAGGGTGAGCACCTCGCCGGTGACGTTGATCTGCACTTCATCGGCTTTGATGCCGGGAAGGGCGGCTTTCACCACGACCTCATTATCGGTCTGGTACATATCCACAGCGGGGATGGACCAGGTATTGCCGGAAAGGCTGAGCGGACGGGTGAACGCATCGTCGAAGAGGCGATCCATGGCTTCGCGCAGGGTCATCATCTCACGAGCGGGCTCCCAACGAATTAAGTTTGACATAGGTACCTCCTTGTAGGTAATGTGTTTTGTCTTACGCACCTTAATTTAAAACGCCTGCGTAAGAAGAACGCAAGCGTTTTGTATTCGTTTTATTAGAGGGGCGGATCAGGAACTTAAAGCATTTACCAGCGCCACAATACCATAGACAATGCCAACGCAGGTAATGCAAACCCCGATCATTTTTTTAGCTGTTTGCCACTTGCCCTCGGATTTTTGCTCAGACATGGTTATTCCTTGCTGCGCTTGAAATCTACAAAGCGGTAGCCTACACCGCGCTCGGTGAGGATGTAAACCGGGTTGGCGGGGTCTTTCTCCAGCTTTTGGCGCAGGTAGTTGATGTACAGGCGGACATAGTGAGGCTCATCGCGGTACTCGTAGCCCCAGACTTTCTGGAGCAATTGGTCGTGCGAAACGACCCAGCCTGCATTCTGAACAAGGTGATACAACAGGCGATATTCCGTCGGACGCAGTTTGACAAGCTTGCCTTCCAGCCAAATCTCGCGACGTTCAAAATCTATTTTCAGGCGTTTATCAATCTCGATCAGCCCATGTGTGGAACCGGTCGCACCCTCGGTGCGGCGCAATACGGCTTTGATACGACTGACCAATTCACGCGGACTGAACGGCTTGGTGATGTAATCGTCCGCGCCGTGTTCCAATCCGCGCACACGATCATCTTCTTCGCCTTTGGCGGTGAGCATGATGACCGGCACATTGCTGAAATCGCGGATGGTTTCAAGCACATCGAAGCCATCAATATCCGGCATCATCACATCGAGCAGGATGAGGTCGGGGGTGAAGTCGCGTATCTTTTGGATGGCTTGCTTGCCGTTGAACGCCTCCCCGACCTGAAAGCCGTCGTGCTCCAGGTTCATACGGATGAAGCGCACCATGCGTTCTTCATCGTCCACCACTAAAATGCGGCGTCTATCCAGATCAGTCATTATTCCCTCACAAAGCCGATGATCTTCTCATCGTGGGAATCCCCGAGAATTTCTATAAAGCTCACCTTGGAAATGGGCCAGATAACCTTGTCGGTACCAGGGTCAATATAATGCAGATCCTTACCGTCCTTCGTACGCGGATTCATGACAACGATGATGTTATCGGTCGGCTTCGGGAGTTCGTCCACCTCCCCGGCAACCGACGTTTCATTTGGTATATGCAGGATGACGGTGAAAGCCATTTCGATACGTTCTCCTTGCGGTTATTTTTTGTCGATCAAGACTTGGATGCGCATCTTGCCGAGGGCAAGAATGTCTCCATGATTGAGCATTTGTTCGGTATTCGGGGTGAGCCGATTCCCGTTGACGAAAGTTCCGTTCGCAGAACCCAAATCCATGAAGGCGATCGCAGCGCCGTTCCGCCGGATGACGGCGTGGAGGCGGGAGACCCCGGCCGCATACGCTTGATACGGGGAAAGGTCGATATCGGGCATGATGGGCTGCCCTTCGCTGATACGCCCCATGGTGAATTCATTGCGGGAGGAAAGCGGCAGGACCTGTCCTGTGTCGAGCAGGTGCAGGTTAGCCCAGGCGTTTTCTCCCTCCACGGGCTGGCTCATCTCACCCGTGGTGCGCCGGCTTGCGGTTTTGAGGTTTTCAGTGGCAATAGACTGGGTGGTCAATGTATCCCGACCTATCAACTGTGCGCCACATTCCGCGCAAAATAACGCGCCAATCATATTGGCGTGTTTGCAATTGGAACAGATTATCATGATGGTTTCTCCTTGCCACTGCCCAATAACAGTGCCCGGGTTTTGTATTTTATATCCTTGATACCAGATGCGCTCCAGGCGCGTCGATTTTCCAGGTTTTGCGCTTCGAGCATGGCGGTCTTTGCGACACCCGTTTCGCCTTGCGAGAGCAGGTGGGTGGCAAGGTTCTGCAGGTGCTTTGCGGCTTCATCGTAACGACCCTGACTCGCTGCTGACTGTGCCCGTTCCTGCATCCGATACAACGTCAGGCGGGATAATGCCTTCAACACCCGCGTCGGCGGAGGTTCAGCTTTGGGCTCAGGGAATACATCCCGCTTCAGCCTGAGGCGGATGGGAGGGACTGGCAGGGGTTGAGAGACCACTGACGCTTTCAGGTACCCATCCAAGAGCAGGACATCCTCGTTATCAAGCGCGCTTGGGGTGACAACGAGTTCGAGAAGGATGTGCAGGGGCGTATCCCGCAAAATCGGTCCCATGTGCAGGGGCGAAACCGCTTCGACCTGCCCGCCCTCGGGTTGAAGACGAAAGGCAAAATTAAGGCGGACATGTTCCTGTGTTTTGAATTCGAGCAGGACTTCGTCGGCGTATGTACTGGTAAGCGACTTGAATTTGTTCACCAGAAATTTTTCGATATCCTTCGGTTCCGTGATGTACACGGATGAGCCGCCCGTCTTTCCTGCCAGCGCGTCGAGGAAGATGTCGTTCCATTCAGAGCCGATCCCCATGCCGGTGATGCCCACGTTCTGCCGAGCCGCTTCCTCCGCCAGTAAAAGGCAGTCTTGCTCGTCCCCGTAGGTTTCGCCATCGGTGAGAAGAATGATGTGATTGACACGCGAGGGATCGAGTGTCCGGCGGATCTCCTTCATACCCGCCTCCAACCCCTGATAAATCTCCGTCCCGCCGGAGGGCTGCATCATCTGGATGCTGTTCTCCTGCTTCCTACGGTCCAGGTTGATCGAAGCGGGGACGACGACCTCGGCGCGGTCACTGAACGAAACGATGCTGAGAACATCCTGCGGGCGCAAAGTCCGCATCAACTGGATGGCGGTTGCTTTTAGGATGTCCATTTTGTCGCCCTGCATGGAGGTCGAACGGTCGAGCACGAGACAGAGGTTTAACGGTGGTGCGGGCAGGCTTCCAGATTGTTTCGCGGAGGGGTCGATCTCGAGCAGGATGTAAAGCAGCTGGTCTTCCTTGATCTGGACCAGACTCGGGCGGCTATAGAAAACTTCATGCCGGATGAATTTGTTATCGACCTGAACTTCAGGGGGCAGCGTGGCATCATATTGTGCGCGCCGTTTCGGGTTGGAAAGAATCTCATATGCCTGCTGGATACCCAGAAATAACTCGGTCTCTCCGGCAGCGACGTTCTTATCCGGGTGCAACCGTTGGGCAGCCTCGAGGTAGGCGCGTTTGATTTCCTCCTGTGTGGCATCACGCAAGACCCCAAGTGTGGCGTAATGGTCTGACGGACTAGCGAACATTGTTATCCTACGATTTGGGCAAGGATCACTGTAATATTATCAGGACCACCGGCAGCATTGGCAGCTTCAACCATGCTCTGGCAGGCGCGATGTAAATTGGGCGATTCGTTGATGATGCGAACGACATCCTTCTCGTTCACCACACCCCACAAGCCGTCACTGCAGATCATAAGATAACCCGGCTGCGGGAATGGGATGGTAAAGATGTCGGCTTCAAGGGTTTCTCCCTGCCCCAAGGCACGGATCAGAACGTTACGATGAGGGAAGTTATCCACCTCATCCTTGCTAAGATGTCCGAGTTCTTCGAGACGTTTGACAAGAGAATGGTCACGGGTGAGGGCTTCCGCCCTCCCGTCGGGGTAGATGGCGTAAGCGCGGCTGTCGCCGACATGGCCCAGGGTAATCTGCTGTCCGAGCACCAGAGCGGCTGTGATCGTAGTGCCGGAACCCGGCGCTTCACGCTGAATGTATTGGTGCGCCTCCATGATGGCAGATTCCATCACTTCCTGCAGGGAATCCTGCAGGGATTGCGAGGGCAGCTTATATAAATATGAATGGAACTTGCTAATAATGCTCCCGCCGACAATGCGGATCGCCGCGTTACTTGCCACTTCGCCGAATTGATGCCCGCCCATCCCATCGGCTACAACGTATAGACCAAAGGGTACGCTTTCGGAATTTCCAGAAAGCGTAGTGGTCATTGCGAGCAGGCTGTCTTCATTATGATCGCGCTGCTTACCGACAGATTGTCCGACACTCGCCACCAGCTGTCGGACCTCATAACGCGGAGCCTGGCTTGAAATGATCGATTGTATCTGTTGGTCGGTGAGCGGCGCGGTTGTGACGGTATCCGCCGGCTGTCTCGGTTTTGTATCTTCCTTGGAACCAAATAACTTTCTGAAGAAATCAGCCACAAGAACTCCTTTTAGGCGAATAACGCATAAACATGATGATCTGTCGAACCAAAATAAACGATATCGTCGAAAACGACCGGCGAGCCGGTAATGGCGCTGCCAGTCTCGAATTTCCAGCGCAGTCGGCCGGTGCGGTATTCGAGACAATACATATTGCCATCCACCGAACCGATATAAAGCGAATCTTTATAAACTGCAGGCGAGCTGCTGACCTGGTTTTCGGTTTTGAAACGCCAAACTTCCTTGGCGGTACGTACATCCACACAATAGACGAAACCGTCCGCCGCGCCGATGAAGATGAACTCGTCGGCAATTGCGGGAGATGATATGGTCCCCTTGCCGAGGCGGAACTTCCAGATCGCCCAGCCGCTCTTCGCATCGAGCGCATAGAGCGTGCCGTCCAGTGAGGCGGTATAAATCGCCTGCCCCCTGCCAATCGGCGAGGAAGTCATGGCGCGTTTCGCCTGGAAGCGCCACTTCAACGCGCCGCGAAAATCGAGGCTGTAAAAAGAGCCGCTCTCGGTCCCGAAATAGATCATCTCGTTCGTGATCAGGGGCGTGGAATGGATCGCGCTGTCGGTGGTGAACTTCCAGACCGCCCTGCCGCTGTTGACGTTGACCGCGTGCAGGTCGTTATCGTCTGAGCCGAAGAAGATGTGTCCATCTGAGATACGCGGCGAGGAATAAATACGGCTGTCGGTATAGTACGTCCACAAAAGTTTGCCCGTGCGCGCACCAATGACATGCAGGCGCTGGTCTTCCGAACAAAAGAAGATGTTATTCTCGTAAACCAACGGGCGCGAAACAATTCCACCATCGGTGGGGTACTTCCATTGGAACTTGCCGTCTGCGGCGTTTAAGGCGTACAGATTGTTATCATAACAGCCGATGTACAGCGTCCCCTGGTTCAGGGTCGGCGTACCGCGGATTTCATCCTCGCATTTAAAGTCCCAGATCGGTTTTACTCCCCCGCTGGAAGGTACCGGCAGGGTGGCAGACGGCATCTTCGCCAACACGCCGGTTTTTCGCGCGACATTCATTAACGCTTCCTTCATGGCGGCAGCGCCCTGGAAACGTTCAGCGGGAGTATATTGCAATGCCGTATGTACTACAGTCTCGAGTTCGAGGGAAACATTCGAGTTGATGCGACGGATGGGGCGCTCGGCAAAAGTGAACGGTGGCTCAAGGCGCGGGTCACGACGGGTCAGGGCGTGATGCAAGGTCGCGCCGAGGGCGTAGACATCCGCAAGCTGAGTGGCATCTCCGCGATACTGCTCGGGCGGGGAATATCCCTCGGTTCCGATCATCGTGCCTTTGATGCCAGTCTGGAATGTCTTGGCGATCCCAAAGTCCACCAGCACCACATCTCCATTCTGGTTGATCATCACATTCGACGGTTTCATATCGCGAAAGATGATCGGATCCGGCTGGTGACTATGCAGGTATTCCAATACATCACAAAGCTGGATGCCCCAACTGATGACCTGGTCTTCCATCAGGAAACCGTCGGCGTCGTTGATGACCGCTTCCAGATCCCTGCCCTGGATGAATTCGAGCACAAGATAGGACCGGTCGTCGTGTGAAAAATAATCGTAAATACGCGGGATCGAAGGATGGTGCAGGGTCGCAAGCAGGTTCGCTTCGCGCTCGAAGTTCTGCACAATGGTCTGGCGCACCAGCGGATCGGGCGCCATGATGATCATTTCCTTCACTGCCACCAATTTCACCACGTTCGGGAAATGCATATCGCGTGCACGATACACCGAGCCCATACCGCCCAGCCCGATCACTTCCTGAATCGTATAACGGTTGACCAGCGTTACGCCGGCCAGCAACTGCTTGCGGGCTTGCGGGTCGCCGGAACCCGGACCATACGGACCAATCGGTGAAGTGATATTCCTTGTTTCCATGCGTTAATTCCGAATTAATGAATTATAAAGGGAATTGTCTGTGCTGGGTATTGTCAATTTCATGAGTTTCCGTAACAAAGGCGGTGGGCGAAATAGAGGAACTGATCTGAAGGCACACTCCCCCAAG
>ERZ761602.1278-NODE-1278-length-46760-cov-17.547308_pt1 | contig 46760 bp, 36 predicted proteins | sample MGYA00512165_ERZ761602 | MGnify/ENA primary metagenome ERZ761602 (study PRJEB28899, sample SAMN02445085) | bioreactor sludge metagenome | biome: EBPR sludge; isolation source: Thorneside wastewater treatment plant | place: Australia: Brisbane, Thorneside...
GAACGTATGCTTATCATCCCCAGAGATATGAAAATAGAGTCATCAAGTTTTTTGATGAACATTTATTAAACAAATGAAAATTATTTCTGAATTGCATTTTTTCTAAGAACCCAAAGCATAATTCCCCAACTAATTACTCCACCGATGGCATTCTGGATTGCAAAGTATGCGAATCTATGAATTTCACTTTTTAATTCTGATAAACTCCATAAAATTATCCAAATAATAAAGCCGATGCCTATTATCCCAAACGCAATTCGTAAAAAAACTTGAGCATAATCTAGTGGTTTCTCTTTTTTTATTACTAAAATTGTAATTGTTATGCCGACTAGAATACCAATGCCGAAACCTAATAAAATGAATAATCCGAAAGCCATCAAGCCACCAACATCGTCTACTGTTATTGACTCAATATAATTAATACCTTGCCTTATTACAAGATAAGAAATTATTCCTCCAATGAGCCAGCCTAAAACAATCCAAGCAAATGCTTTGTTTTGATTCTCTACTTTTATGTATGGTGATAGTATCCAAACCATCGTTGCTCCAGCAGCTAACCATATTGATGCAAATCGAACTATATAACCGAAATCAGATGAGGTAATTCCCCAACCAATTGTTAAACCCAATACCCAACTCAAAGTTATAACATTAATAGCAAGTTTATTTCTGAAAATATTTTCTTTCCAGAATATGAATGCCATGATCGTCCCAGCAATCAGCCCACATACGACACCACCAATGGTTATATCCCATACTGCTGTATAAGCAAGAAAACCAATCCCACCTGCAACACTCCAACCCATTACTAATAACAAATACGATGTTTTTCTTCTGATAATATTTTCTTTTCGTAATACCCAAGCTATACTTGTACCTGCACCTGCCCCGCCAATTAAACCGCCTATGAATAGACCAGCCTTATGAGCATTATTGTATATCTCATCCAATAGCATACCATCAGAAACTTCAGTTGAATTTTGTATTAACTCAGCAATTTCGAATCCAATTACCTGACTATACATCCAAAAGATTGCCCAGCTTACTACCATCCAAAACAATGATTCCCATCCAATTGTATGGATTTTATTTATGCCAAGAGATTCTTGTTGCATACAATACCCCTTTCTTTTTCAAAATTTACACTTGTTCAAAATGATTAACTGGCACCACGAATAATGTGGCACGTTTTGTATCACCTTTGGGTGGTAAAGATTTTTTTACAACATCAATAGCAGAATCTACTTGATTATCTTCCACGCCTAATAACATGGTGACATTGCCGGAGCGTAAGAATCCGCCGGTCGAAGCCACACGTGTGACCCGAAAGTTTGAGGCGGTGAAGGCTTGAGTCAATGTATCGGCGTCGTTATCCTTAATAATTACAATCATCATTTTCATTTTCTCATCTCCAGTATCAGACCTATAAGACTTATAAGACTTTTTATATTTGTTCAAATCTTTCTACAGGCAAAGCAAACACTGTTGCCCCGCCGACGGTGACAGGAACCGGTGCAGGCATTGGCATGGCAGAGCCTTCTAATGGAAGTGTCATGTATTCAATGCGTTGACGACAGGATTCATGTAATGCTTTTAGGGCTTCTTCTTTTTTCGCAAATGGCAAGCCGATTAACAAAGTGGCATTGCGCCGACCTAAAAAACCGCCGGCACTTGATAAGTAAGTAGATGCCGCGCCGATTTCTTGTAAGGCTTTGGTGGCGGGTTCAAGGTCTTGGTCTTGAATGACTGCTACGAGTAGTAAATGGGATGGAGTATCCATAATAATTCTCCTTAATGAGAATTCCAATTTTGATGTGAAAGTATAACGTAAAATTAACTTCGTTTGAACTTCTCAAGATATTCTGGGATTTCAAGCATTGGTGGACGTTCACGTTCGGCAATTTCTTCAACATCCAAAGAATATCCTTCATTGGCATTATACCGAATCAACTTCATAGATTTATTGACTTCTTCTACAGCGGCTTTGCCAAATCGTTTTTCTTGTTTATGCAATACGGCTTGGATAATAGCAAAAGACATTTTGCTTAACGCTTCTAATGCTTGATTATGATGAATGCGTTCCAATAAATCTACTTGAGCAATGCCTTGAATACCGTACTCATCATAAATATCAATTAACAAACCTGTTTCAACACCATAGCCTGAAAAGAACGGAATTTTTTCTAAAGCAGTTCTTCTACCGCCATATTCACCCGAAAGTGGTTGTACTACGCCGGAAAGTTCTGGATAAAAAAGATTCAATAAAGGTCTGGCTGTTAATTCTGTTACACGTCCGCCACCACCTGCTTGCATTTTTTCACCGACTCTTAAAGGTCGGCGATAAAACCCTTTTACCAATTGCACTTGCGGATTTTGCAACAAAGGTCCAATAATGCCATACACAAAACGCGGATGAATGTTGACGATGTCTGTATCAATCCACACGATGATGTCGCCCTTTGTGACGAGTAAACTTTTCCACAACGCCTCTCCTTTTCCACGTCTAGGTTTGAGGCGTTCTAAAATTTGTTGATGAATGTAAACAGGAATTCCTTCTTTCTTTGCAATCTCACGCGTGCGGTCCTTAGAGTTTGAATCAATCAAAACAATTTCATCCAATAAAGGAGCTTTTTGCATCAACTCTTTCTTCATCATCCGAACCACTTTGCCAACCGTTTGTTCTTCATTCAAAGCAGGCAAAGCCAAACTAATGGTTAAGTTTTGCTGTTTCTTTAACTCAACCAAGTCTTTCAAGTTTTTATACTCATCGGCTTCAAATGTATTTTCGCCAAACCATTTATCAACCAAAATCGTAATTGCTTCCACGCCGGCGCTTTCATCATATATGGTTTGATTTTCGGAAGCCTTCTTGACAGCAATCACAATGCTAGATGATTCACGCAAAACACGATCGGCAACATAACCTAAAGATGCCGGGCTGGTTAATGATTGTGCTGTAGTCGTACCCAAAACGATGAGATCATTGTCTTTTGAGTTTTGCAAGATAAATTCAGCCGCTTCATCTGTGACTTCAAACTGTTTCTTGACCTCTGGCATTTGTCTTAACACACGCTCTAAACCAATAAATGGCGCATCTGTACCAGCCATGGGGTCATCTGTTCTGCGAATATGCAAAGCAGTGACTCCCTTTGGATTCAATCCTAAACCTACTTTCAACGCCAACTCAGCATGTGGACCGCCTCTGGCTGGCACGAGAATTTGCTTTGGTTGGCTTACAATTTTTCCGCGAATTAATGCGATATCACAGGGTGGGTTGGTTAATACTTCATTTGCAGTGACGCTTAATGCATTTAAGTGAGCATCCCATTCTAAAAACAATACATCAGGTTGTTCTTTTTTTAAAAGATTAGAAAGTTCTCCCCAGGGTTGGTGTGAAACAATGACCTGTGTTTTGCTGATGATTTTTTTATCTTTTCCATAATCACGAAGTTTTTTTCGTAAAGCACGAGCTGAAACTGCACCTACACTTAATGATTGACCTTCTGGCACAACCACAATACCAACCAAAACAATATCCGCATCAAAATGCTTCGCGGTTTCGATGGCGCTTTCTCCAGGTCCATCATGGACTAAAGGAATAAAAATAGTATGAATAGGTGAGAAGTCTGTATGTTTTTGCATTGCTTGTCCTTTCTTACAAAATTGGCACGATGTGTTGGCGATAAATGGCTTCCCAACGGAAATTCAAACGAGCCCGCATGGATAATTTTGCTGTCGTTGAATTTTTGAAATAATTTGCAATTAAATTTGCAACACGGCTTGGGTTTTCATCTGGCGAAAAATATGTAACATCTTCTAAACCCAATTCACGCAATGGCGGAATATCAGCACAAAAAGCAGGTAAATGACTATAAGCCGCTTCAATGAGTGGAATGCCGAAGCCTTCTTCACGGCTGGGGAAAATCAACGCATCTGCAACGCGATAAAAATCCGCGATGACTTCATCAGGTAAAAAACCGTCAATCAATTCGGCAAGGAAATGGGCTGAGTTTTCTAGGTTCAATTCTTTTCGCAAAGTTTTTAATTTTTCAAAATATTTGACATTGTCTTGATTATGTGGACCTAACGGACCCGTCACCACGAGTGCGGTTTTTGGATATGTTTTTTTCAATTCAGCTAAAGTTTGCAAAGCCAATTCAATATTTTTTCTTGGCGTGACGCGTACAGGTAATAACAAAATGGGAGCATTATCCAAAAGATTTATTTGTTGAATAAGGTTTTGAGTTTGAGATTCAAGTTTATAGAAGCGTGAAGCGTCTACACCGTTTGGAATCACATGAATGGATTTTGAATCTAAGTTCATCAATCCGGCTAACTCTTTTCTTCTTAATTCCGAAATAACAACTTGTGTAGTATTTTTCAAATCTGTTCGCAATAAATCCCATGGATAGCCATTATGCAATTCAGGTAAATATCGCGGTGTCGTCCAGGCTAAATCGTGATGCCAAAGAATCAATTTCGGTAATTTTTTTTCAATATGTAATTTATACAACGCAGCTGTTAACGCGAGATTTTTATTTAGTGAACAAACGTTATGAGCAATTAAAACATTTGTGTCTTTCAACGCTTTTTGTAGTTCATTCGTCAATTCATCACGCAATGATTCAAAGTCTTGAGTCACTTCGCCTTTATCCAATTGCGCTTTGACTTGATTAATACGTTCATGGCGTGAATCAGCTAGTGGAATTTTTGTTATCGTAATCTTTTCATCGAATGCTTCACCACGCGCGGCGATTAAATTAACACCATGCCCATCTGCTGACATTAAACGCGCGTGATGTGCAATTACACTTTCTACGCCGCCGACAATGGGCGGAACTGAATAATGCAAAATTGAAATCTTCATTTAAATCCAATCCTTATGTAAGGGCGACCCACCCATAAAAAACAAATGCCTAATTAATATTGACGGGTCGCCCCTACGAGTAATAATTTTTAAACTTGATACCCCAAACAATCTTCGACTAATAATTTCAAACGAAGTTCAAGCATGGTATATGAAAAATAGCGTTTGGCAAGTTGATAATTTAAATCAGCCCATTCTTTGGCTTGGTCTGGATTTTCTAAAATATGTTTTGCCATTGCCAAAGTATTGTTATTGATGTATCCATCAAACCATACCACCCGAAAACCTTTTGGTTTGATATCTACTTCATAAATAGAATAATTGTTGACCAATATCGGGCGGTGATAATACACAGCTTCTAAAAAGGCGTTGCCAAAACCTTCGATGCTGGAAGGATACGTCACCAAATCAGCATGAGGATAAACATCACCCAATGTGTAAATTTTTTGACCATCTTTCGTGGTGCCGCGTTCATCTTGCACTTGGTCTGATTCAAAACGAACTGTCACGCCTAATAAATTTGCATATTCACGCACGCGTTGTTCATAATCATTGCCTTCATCACCAGAAGCGTGGGTGATGACTAATTTAGCAGGAATGTTAAGTCGCCGCACAATTTCGATAGCATGTTCAATGCCTTTTCTTTGAATCACACGTGTCGGTTGCAAGAAAAAATATTCCCCTGAGCCAATGCCAAAGTCGGAGCGAACAGTTTGCGTGTAAGAATCTGAAGCGGGTGGAGGTGAGTCAAAATCCATCACATTCGGAATCACACGCGAGGTCAATCCATGTCGTGAAGCAATCTCACGCGCTTGAATCGTATTGATAACTACATGACGAATCGAAGGCAAACTTGGCGGGAATGCGGTGGCTAAATAATCACCAACACAATTGACTTGAAAACGTTGACGTTCCCAATGAAAATCATGGTGATGCGCAATGGTTGGAAAACCCGTTTCAGCAATAAACTCTGTAATGGCTAAACCCAAAGGTAAATTTAATGGAATCGTGACAGCGTTTTCAATGATAAGAATTTCTAAATCAAATTTATGTGCAAATTTATATAACTCTTCTTTGAGATATTCTTTAATTTCAGTGACACGCTTTGTCATTTGCGGCGGACGAATATAAATTGAAAAAAAATCTTTATGCAATTGAGCAATTTCAGGATGCGCTTTGCGTGCTTCTTGAGTCACCGTCCAACTGCCAGAATATGCGATTTGATTTAACTTATCAATTTCTTGATGACGATAAAACGCTTCTTCTACGACGTGCGATATGTTCGGGTCGCGGTCACATTCGCCTGCAAAGTAAAAACATTTGTGACCCATGCGTTCCAAAACGATTGCCCATTTTTCTGTTTCGAGTGAAACGCCATCTGTTCCAGCGAATCGCGTTGAGATAAATCCAATGTTATGTGAAGAGGGAGTCATATTACCTTTCCTATGCCGTTGGTCGAGTAGTTGCGAAGCAACGTATCGAGACCAACAAGTTAATTAAATTTTATTTGTTAAGGTGTGGTTTCGATACGCGAGTTTCACTCGCTACTCAACCACCGGTTTGGTGTAAACCACATCACTTGATATGGTTCAAGAGAGATATTTTTTATTTGAATCTTTTGATTCGTAAACAAATCAATGCCTGATTCAAAATGTGTAGCAAATGAAATTTTTTGTGAACTGACGTTATGTAAGCATACCACGCAAGATTTTCCATCTGGTGAAATTCGCTCAATTGCAAAGATAGATTTATGAAACTCTAATATTTTTTGTGTTCCATGCGGATGAAATGCTGGAGAACTTTTTCTTGATTTTAATAAAGCAGAATATTTTTTGAAAACCTTTGCACGCAAAGAATTTTCATCGTTCAATTCTTTTTGCAATTCATCAAACGAACATTTTTGACGATTGATAGTGCGATTGTGTCCAGTTTGTTCTACGCCTGCGCGCCAATTGCGTGAGCCAAATAAACTATGAAAATAAATACCCGGCACACCAATCATGGAAAGCATAATCGCTTGGGCTGAGATAAAACGCGAGACTTGTAAATCAATGGATTCATTTGCATTTGGATTCGATAACGCATCAAAATAATTGATGTTCATTTCATACGGACTTTTTGAGCCGTCTGAATTGTGTTTGTATGAAATCAAACCACCATGCTCAAGAGTTTTTTCCACAAGTGAATCAATTTCGGCGTTAGATAAAATTCCGCGCGCTGGATTCAAGCCGACCCCGTCGTGTGAGGCGAGGAAGTTAAAGAATGTCGTTTTATCAGATGGCAATATCAACGTCTTCGCCCAAGCGGATAATGTTGTCGCATCACTTGTATGAAATGTATGTAATGTTAAAGGCGGCAATGCAAAGTTATAAACAAGTTGTGCTTCGTTTGTTCCATTTCCGAAATATGAAATATTATCCACATGTGGCACATTGGTTTCTGTTATTAAATTTACATGCGGCGCAATTTGACTTAATGCTTCACGCAAAAATTGAATAATGGCATGTGTTTGAGGTAAGTGAATACAACTTGTGCCAATTTCTTTCCACATGTAGGCAATCGCATCCAAACGAATAAAGGTTGCGCCATGTTGAACATACAAACATAAAATATCTAAAATTTCTAACAACACTTGCGGATTTTTATAATTCAAATCAATTTGGTCTGCGCTAAATGTCGTCCAAACTTTTTTCTCGCCAGAAGGCGTTTGAAAATTTGTTAGCAATGGCAATGCACGCGGACGCACCACTTGAGATAAATCTGGCTCCCCTTCCACTGTTACAAAATAATTTTGATAGTGCGAATCATCTACTAAAAATTTTTGAAACCACTCACTTTGTGATGAGATGTGATTAATGACCGCATCAAACATTAATTTGAACTTGGGCTGAAACGCGGAGACATCTTCCCAATCCCCCAGCTTTTTATCAATCTGACGATAATCTACGACCGAGAACCCATCATCCGAAGTCCATGGATAAAACGGCAGAATGTGAATCCCTTGTACAACATCAGTTAAATATGTTTCCGAAAAAAATTTGAGAGTTTGTAACGGCTTTTCATTTCCCCTTTGCGCTTGATCACCATACGTGATGAGCATTGAGTCGCGTTCTGTCAATGCGTCATCACGCGCTTGAATTTTAGTTTGATAACTAGAAATCAGAGTTTCAAAACTGCCTATCCATTGTGAAGCGGTTTGAACTCCATAAATGGAAGCGAGGCAGGTTTGTAGGCTGGTCATGGCGATGCGCTTTTTCTCCTTTTCCATAAATAACGCGCGGCAAGCGCAACGAAAATAAAGAAAGTCAGTGGGATGTATGCATATAGAAATGATTCAAGCATTGGAACCGATGGGTTGCTTAAGGCTCTCATCACGACCAATACATTATAGAAAACAAAATAAGAAAAGAATATCAATCCGTCATAACGTGAAATGTAATTATCTACAATAAAGACAGGGATGGTGACAACGGCGGCGAAGATAGCAATTGGTAAATCAAACCTGATGATGTTTACTGCAACTGGAATACTTTCTGGTGTGGTTGCGGCGGCGACACCCAACACCCCTAAAATATTGAAAATATTACTGCCAATCACATTTCCAGCGGAAATATCGCCTTCCCCTTTCATTGCGGCAACGATAGAAGTTGCAACTTCCGGCATAGAAGTCCCTGCCGCGACAATCGTCAAACCAATCACTAATTCACTTACGCCAAACGTGCGTGCAATGATAATTGCGGCTTCTACCAACCAATTTGAGCCAAAGTACAACATAACAAGACCCGCCGCTACAAAAAATAAATTCTTTGAAATCGTTTTCCAACCTTTTGATTCGTTGGAAGAATATTCTTCGGCGTATTCATCTTGCACATCTTTTTTCTCTTTTTTGCTTGCCCATAATGTGAAAATGATATAAACAATCAACAACGAAATCAGGATGATGCCTTCAAGCCTGCTTAACCAACCATCTAACGCGAGTACCAAAGCAAAGACTGAAACACCCACCATTATCGGTGCATCTAACTTAATCAATTGCTCTGCAATTTTAATGGGGCGAATTAAAGCCGCTATACCAAGGATAAAGAAAATATTGAATATATTGGAGCCAATCACATTGCCAATAGAAATATCGGCTTGATTTGCCAAAGCCGATTGCACAGAAACGGCTAGTTCAGGTGAACTCGTCCCGAAGGCAACAATGGTCAAACCAATGACCAAAGGTGAAACGCCAAAAACTGCCGCCAAGCGTGAAGCTCCACGGACTAATATTTCGGCTCCGGCTATTAAAGTAATTAATCCAACAATGAAAAGTAAATAGGTCATATCGTTAATCTCACTTCAGTGTGTAGAAATTTTTATACCATAAATTTTTAAGTTAAGGTTATTTTTTGTTACCAATAAAAACAGACAATCAATGGCTTACATCTCCACCATACAAGGCGATTCATCTTTCACAATCACACTTTCGCCATTTGAAAATGTGACAGTGGTTTGTTCAGTACTGCGTACAATCGTCAAGCCTTTATATTTAATCGTCACTGTAAATGGAAAAAGATTTTTTCCTTCTAACTTAATTTTTTCAGCCGAATAAATCGTCACACCCAAGGTTTGCATAAACAAACCGACTGGGGCAAGACCAGTCAACGCATTTCTTTCGCCAAGACCAGAACCTTTTTCAGCATGATAACGTTGGTAAAAAGTTCTATTTTGTTTTAAATTTTGAATGACAGCATTCATCAAATGGGCAGTCAATCGAGTCGCTTCGGCGCGAAAGCCATACGCCAACAAACCTTCTGCAATCATTGTGTTCCACGGCAAACTGACGCTCAATGAAACCGATTCAGATTCTTTATTCAATGTATAAGGTAGCAATGGCAAACCAAACGGTCTATCGAATCGTTCAGCCGTCATAATATTTCTTCCAACCAATGCATACGCGCGTTGTTTTTCTAATACACCAGCCCACAATGGCAAGCCCAACGTAATATCTTCGCCGGTCGTATCCACAACTTTGACATTGATTTTGTCATTGAATTCCAAACCTGTGACTGTGACTCTGCCAATTTTTTTAAATATTTTTTGACTCGTTGCAACCAGTCCGCCGGTGCGCCATTGAAATTGATGCCCTGCAATGGTTTCGGATTCGCCTTTGGCATTCTTTGCAAAAAATTCACTGATGATAACTTCTGGTCGCTTCGCTGCTGGACTTTTGGTCTGAATCTCAATCAGCAACCTGACTCCAGCCCCCGACTCAAACTTGGGTTTCATATTGCCATCACCTTTTTTCTTGGCGATGATTTTGCCGGCCGTCATCTCACCGGTTTCTCTATCACGGTACGAATAAAAACTAGTGCGAGCATTCCAACCTGCTTCAAGCGATTCTTTTATTTTTTCAGCCTGCGCTTGGATTAATGCCGTCTCTTCATTTGGTTTACCAAGTTTGTTTGCAATCTTTGTTAAAGTTTGGGCTTCTTTATACAGCATTGATTCAAGTGCCGGGCTATGCACATACGAAACATCCAAACCTTGTGACCATGGATTCCATACATCAAATAATGGATTATCTTCAAACCCTGTTTGTAAAACATGGTCCCATTCTGGAATGCCATCACGATTTCTATCATGAATTCCAGCAAACCATGCCCAGAAAAATTTAATTAATTTTGGAAATACTTCTGCTAAAAAGTTTTCATCACCTGTGGTTTGGTAATATTTCCAAGCTAAGCTTGAAAGTATTGGCATGCAAATAAATTTCCCACGTTGACCCGCTAACCCAGGCTTGCCATCCACTTCGCCATCTTCATCTTGTGTAGATAAAAAATTGAGCAAAAGATTTTTGGTGATTTGTGGTGTGCCATGCAAAACACTAGATAGATAATAAGCATCTAATGCGAATTGACCGTTCCATGCGGGTGGATAATCTGTGCCATCGCCGGCGTGTGAAAAGCCTTGGTCTGTGTGACGTGATTGCACAAATGAGGCATGTGGTAAATGATTGCCATTATTTACAAACAATGCATTTGCAGTTCTTTGACTCATTGCCAACGCCGCATCCCAATCATTATCACCAGTGCGAATGTCTAAGATTTGACTTGTATCTGTCATTTGAATGCGAGCAAGTTCTGCATTCCATGAGCGTGCGGCGGTTTTGCGGGCTAGGTCAAATGCTTCGGGGATAGAGTCGCGAGCGGCTTCGGCGAAAGATAAAATTCGAGTGGCACCCGGACCAAGTTCAAGGTCAAGAAGAAGCGAATTATGAGGACCAGGTCCATGTTTGGGACCGCCAGTCATAAAAATCACAGGGGCAATTCCGCTGGTTTGACCTGCTAATATGTTTACTAATTGTTGTTGTGTGGGGACGATGGATTGCCCATTGAGATGTGCAAGCGTGGCACATACTTCGAGTTTGATTTGACGAACTGCGTTGGTTTTGTTAACAATGGTAACGCGCCCTGCTACTGCATTTGATTCTGGAATCCAAAAATCGGTGCTGACTTGTAAGTTTTCAAAGGGAACAAATTCGAGCGTTAGGAAGTTTGGATAGAAACGTTTTAGTGTCGGTTTGCCGACAAAAGTGTTTGGGTCTGTAATGATGCTGTTGCCTTCGGTGAAGCGTAAAAAAATGCGCATGGAACGCGCACGTAAACCGAAGTTGGTATATAAGCCAACGGCAGACCGTTCTGGGTCGTTACTCCCGATTTCGACTTCCCAGATATGGTCGTTGACGTAATTTGTTTTTGTAAGGCGCGCATCGGCGGCGAGGGTGAGGTAGAGCGGGTCGCCAGCGCGCAGAGACCATTCACGCATGGCGCATATTGTACGGGCAGAATGATGGATGGTCAAACGGGTATAATTTAGTCTACTTAGTCTTAAAAGTCTAAATAGTCTGATTGGTCTAACAGGTCAGACTTGTAAGACTAGTTAGACCTATAAGACCCTAAAGGAGAAAACGATGGCTGGACTTTACTTTGAAGAATTTAATGTAGGTCAAGTTGTAAAAACATTATCACGAACCGTCAGCGAAGATGCAATTTTCACCTTCGCAGGGTTAACAGGTGATTACAACCAAATTCACACCGACGCCGAATTTGCAAAGACCACTCAGTTTGGTCAACGCGTGGCACATGGTTTGTTGGGTTTATCTATTGCCACAGGGTTAATCATGCGTACGGGTTTTCTTGAAGGTACGGTCTTGGCGTTTCGTGAAATTCAAGATTGGAAATTTGTAAAACCAATTTTCATTGGTGATACCATTCATGCCTTGTTAACTGTCAGCGAAACCAAAGCACTTCCACGCATTGGTGCAGGTGCATTAATCGCTAGTGTTGAAGTTCGCAATCAAACAGATGAAGTGTTACAAAAAGGAACATTGAATCTTTTAGTGTTAAGCAAGCCGAAATAAAGGTAATAAAAATGCGAAATGACGATAACGATAGATTACGCCGAAAAAAATCCGAAGAAGAAACTCGTAACGATGTAGAACCGCCTCCACCTTCGGGGACAACTGTTTCTAAAAAGTCAACAGGTACTACGCCTCGGCTTAATCTACCCGATGTAGATAAAGACAACATGCCACTTCCCAAACGTGTGGATGAAGTGGATATGGATGGCACACGCGTCACTCCCGCCGCATATCGTCAGAGACAAAATCAAGGCGGGCAAAATCAAAGACCAGTGTATCGTTTACCAGAGAATCAAAATCAACAACCTACAAGATATACCAATTATCAAAGTCAGCCGCAATCACATTCACCTTCATTTTTTGATAACCTGCAAGTCTGGTTTTCATCATTTATCTCTGGCATACGAAAAAATAGAAAAACCTTTCGTTATGGGTGTATCACTTCTGTTTTTGCTATTGCTTTAATTGGTTTATGTGTTGCTTCTTTCTTCGTCTATCAATACGCCGCCATTGCCAGTACATTACCCCCCGTCGGTGACTTGCGAGAGCGTGCCTCCCAATTTGAAACAACTCGCATCTTAGATAGAAACGGTCAACCCTTATATGATTTATTAGACCCAACGGCTGGTAGGCGTACATATATTCCATTAGAAGAAATATCTCCATATCTTATCGCCGCAACCATTGCCACCGAAGATAAAGAATTTTATAGCAACCCCGGCTTTGACCCTATCGCCATCATCCGTGCTTTATGGCAAAACTACATCACCGATGGTCAAGGTGGTGGTGCTTCCACAATAACACAACAATTGGCGCGTGCATTGTTATTATCACCAGAAGAACGCGCTCAACGAACCTATACAAGAAAAACTCGTGAGATTATTCTCGCGGCAGAAATCACCCGCCGTTATTCAAAAGAGCAAATCCTTGAGTTGTATCTCAATGAAATTTATTATGGTAACTTGGCGTATGGAATTGAAGCCGCCGCTGAAACCTATTTTGGAAAAACCGCCAAAGATTTAACGTTAGCAGAAGCATCTTTCTTAGCGGGTTTACCTCAATCACCAGCTGTGTATGACATTTACACAAATCCCGAAGTGACTCTATTGCGTCAACAACAAGTATTGGTATTGATGTTTGAGTTAAGTACACAAGAAGGTTGTATTGAAGTGAGTAATAGCGATACACCTATTTGTGTTGACCCTGTCGCAACGGTTGATGCCGCAAACTATATTAAGTCATATCAATTTATTCCACCATCTTTTGGTGCTAAATATCCGCATTGGGTTAATTTCATTCGTGCTGAATTAGAAAAATTATACGACGCCCAAACAATTTATCGTTCTGGATTTGTCGTCTACACTACGATTGACCCTGTGCTACAAGACCGAGCGCAACAACTCGTCACTGACCAAGTTGCTTCGATGACGGCAAACAATACCAAAAATGGTGCATTGGTTGCAATTCAACCTTCTACCGGACAAATCCTTGCCATGATTGGTTCACCAGACTTTAATAACGTGGCTATCTCTGGTCAAATCAACATGGCAATTAGTCCCACACGTCAACCGGGCTCATCCATTAAACCAATCACGTATGTCGCCGCTTTTGAAAAAGGTTGGACTCCTTCCACTTGGATTTGGGATGTGCCAACTCAATTCCCGGATGGTGCGAATCCGCCGTATGAACCCAAAAATTATGACAATCGTTTTCATGGCGGTATGACGCTTCGCACAGCATTAGCAAATTCATTTAACATCCCAGCAGTCAAAGCCCTTGAATTTGTCGGCATTTATGATGACCCCAACACGCCTGAAAAAGAAGGCATGATTGGCATGGCTGAAAGATTAGGCATTACATCATTTACGCGGAATGATTATGGTCTCTCACTTACACTTGGTGGTGGTGATGTCAGCCTCATAGATATGACTTCTGCTTATGCAGTCTTTGCCAATGGCGGACAAAAAATTCCACCCGTTGCGATTCTCAAAATCACAAACTTTGCTGGTGATGTGATTTACGAATACCAACCTCCACAAGGTGAACAAGTCATTCGCCCAGAGCATGCTTACTTAATTTCATCTATTATGTCTGATAACCAAGCACGTTCATGGATGTTTGGAAGCAACTCCCCATTAAATTTATCTTTCCAAGTTGCCGCAAAAACAGGAACAACCAACGACATTCGTGACAACTGGACATTAGGCTACACACCAGATTTAGTAACAGGTGTTTGGATTGGCAACGCCGATTACACCCCCATGACAGATACGTCTGGTTTAAGTGGTGCCGCGCCGATATGGTCACAATTTATGGAATTTGCAGTGCCTTACATCACCAATGGCGCACCGACTCCATTCTCACGCCCACAAGGAATCGTAGATAGAGTTGTATGCCGTTTATCCGGCACAGAACCATCTAACATGTGTAGGTCAGAATACACCGAAGTATTTGCGTTTGATCAACTTCCGCTTCCGCCAAGTCAAGATTTATTCCGCCGCATCCGAATTGACTTGTGGACTGGGTATCAGGCTTCAGAAGCATGTCAAGGTCCAAGTGAAGAAGCGATAGTGATGAATGTTCAAGATAGATGGGCGCGTGAATGGTTTGAAACCAATCAAGGCAGAGCTTGGCTGGATGATAATAACTTACCCGAAGATGCTATCATTGCTCCAGAACGTGATTGCCGTGCTGATGACCCACAACCTGAAATTGAAATTTCACTTGTTGATGGTCAAATTATTATTTCGCCCACGTTAGAAATCAAAGGCACAGCCAATGCCGATGCAAATTTCAGAAGATGGGTCTTAGAATATGGCGTGGGTGATAACCCAGGCTCATGGAACTTACTTGCTGAAAGTAACAACCCAATTGAAAATGGAACCTTACATAATTGGACGATTCCAAACTTACCGAATGGAATCATCACATTGCGTTTGACTTTAATTGGCGACCATACAGAAGTAGATGAACGCATCAGACTTAACCTCAGCCTGCCGACTCCAACTCCACCGCCTGTTACGCCGACAGATACTCCGCCACCGACAGAAACACCAACTATATTCATTCCGCCGACCGCAACTGATACACCTACATTGACACCAACAGAAACACCTACACCATAAAGGCTGAATATGAAATCATTGAACTGTCCTAACTGTGGTGCGGCATTGCCCGAAAAAAATATAAAAGGTGATATTGCTTCATGTGAATATTGCGGCACGAGTTTTCGTATTCCAAAATCATTAACCCCTGAGCCAGATATGGGTGATTTGTTACTCGGCGCAGATTTTAGTAATAAAGTGATGCCGGGCTGGCAATTGTTCAATGAAGATAAATTGACATTTCATAAAGGCAAACCAAATGAAATGCGTTGTAGATTTACACCCAAAAAAGATGAAGCCTTTTATGTATTAAAAAGTTCTGGCTTGTTAGATGATTTTGATGCCAGTGTGACATTACGTTTCACTGAAGGTAAATTAGATATGACCCGTGCTGGGTTTTATGTGCGTTTTTCAGATGATGGCGGTTATACCGTTTTGGTCTCTGCAATTGCATCGTATCAAGTAGGTGTGTTTACCAAAGATAAAGAAAAAAATAAATTAGTTTGGAACAAGATTTTGCCATGGACTTCACATACGGCTTTGAAAAAAGGATTTAACGAAAATAATCGTATACGGTTAATTTGTAATGGCGCACAATTCCGCTTGTATTTTAATGGTGTCTTGGCGGCTTCTTTCAAAGAGGCAACATGGTCTGTAGGAAAATTTTGCCTCACGGTTGACCCATACGAAGAAGATGGTGGTTTTGCCTTCTCGGATTTGCAATTAAGAGAAGTGCCGAGGAAATAGAATCAGGTATCCACGTAGGGAAGTGAGGCGTTAAGTCTGCTTTAAGGTTGGAGACTCTTCTATGATTAACAACCCTTGACGAGGAGAGGGCTAGTGCATATAATCGTTCTGTTGGATGTAAAAACCGAGCTAATAACAGCAAGCGCTTGAGAAAATATCTCATGCGCTTGCATTTGTTTGTCTCTGATAGTTTTTTGCTATGCGCTATTGGAGTAGTTCGAGAGAATTTTATTTATAGGAGAGGCTTCTGTGGAAACTAAAGGATTAACTGCGCTCCGTATCAGCCTTGCTTCACCACAAACGATTATGTCTTGGTCTTATGGTGAAGTTTTAAAGCCCGAAACGATTAACTATCGCCGTTTGCGCCCTGAGAAAGATGGATTGTTTTGTGAAGCAATTTTCGGACCGACCCGTGATTGGCAGTGTTATTGCGGTAAGTATAAAAACCCCCGTTATAAAGGTATTGTTTGTGAAAAGTGTGGCGTTGAAGTAACTCGTTCGGCTGTGCGTCGTGAACGCATGGGGCATATTGGGTTGGCTTCACCGGTTGCACATATTTGGTATACCCGCCGCATCCCTTCTCAGATGGGTATGTTGTTGGATATTTCACGCCGCAACCTTGACCGTGTTTTGTATTTTGCTCAGTACATTGTTACTTACGTGGATGAAGAATCACGTAAGAAAGCCTTACAACGCCTCGAAGATGAAATTACAGTTTCTGAGCGTGAACAAGCGGCAGATATCAATGCGCGTATCGTAGAAATTAAACAAAAGCGCGACCAAAAGATTGCTGAACTTAAACAAAAGCAAGCCACGCTTGAGCAAGGGTACGATGAAGGCATTGCTGAACAATTAGACCCAGTGATTAAGGAAGGTCAGAAGTTGGAAAAACAACTTCAAGACCAAATGGGTGAAGCCGCTAAGAAGACGATTGTCTTTGAACAAACTGGTGAAAAGATTATTGATGCTGGTGATAAAGTTGCTAGCAAGCACATTACATTGATTCAAAAGACTGTTCAAAAGAAACTTGAGTCTTTAGAAAATGAATTAAAAGATAAACGTGCCGAAGAGATTGAAGAATTAAAGAGACAAACCAGCTCCATTAAAGCACAAGCCGATTTGGAAATGGAATCTTTGCGAAATGAATTGGATTCGCAAACTTCTGCTTCTTCCAATCAATCATCCCGTTTGCGTGATGAATTGTTGGAATTACGTCCGTTTACTTTCTTAAGTGAAATTCGTTATCGTGAATTGAAACAACGTTGGGGACAAGTCTTCCGTGCCGATATGGGTGCTGAAGCGTTTTATGACATTCTCGAACGCCTTGACCTTGATAAACTTTCTGAAGAATTGTGGCATGAAGTTCGCACCACAAAAAGTAAACAAAAACGCAAAAAAGCTACAACTCGTTTGAAAGTTGTAGAAGCCTTCCGCCGTTCTGGCAATCGCCCTGAATGGATGATTCTCACTGTGTTGCCGGTTATCCCTCCAGATTTGCGCCCGATGGTGCAATTGGATGGTGGTCGTTTTGCAACTTCTGACTTAAATGATTTATATCGCCGTGTGATTAACCGCAACAATCGTTTGAAGAGATTGCTCGAACTCGGCGCGCCAGATGTCATCATCCGCAATGAAAAGCGTATGTTGCAAGAAGCGGTTGATAGTTTGATTGATAATTCACAACGTGGCAAAGCATTATCTCGCCGTGGACGACGCGAACTAAAATCTTTGAGTGACATGCTCAAAGGCAAGAAAGGTCGCTTCCGCCGTAACTTGCTCGGTAAACGTGTGGATTATTCTGGTCGTTCTGTGATTGTGGTAGGTCCACAATTGAAATTAAATCAATGTGGTTTGCCGAAGAGCATGGCACTTGAGTTATATCGCCCGTTCGTGATTGCTCGCTTGGTCTTGAACGGATATGCCGCAAACGTAAAAGGTGCTCGCAGGTTAATTGAACGCAACCGTCCCGAAGTGTGGGAAGCGTTAGAAGGCGTCATTGGCGATCGTCCAGTGTTGTTGAATCGTGCGCCTACATTGCATCGTTTGGGCATCCAAGCCTTTGAACCAATTTTGATTGAAGGTTCTGCTATTCAATTACATCCGTTAGTAACAACCGCTTTCAATGCAGACTTTGACGGCGACCAAATGGCTGTGCATGTTCCGCTTTCACAAAAAGCAGTCAAAGAAGCGCGTGATTTAATGCTCGCTTCAAAGAACTTGCTCAAGCCTGCGGATGGCGAACCCATCATTTCCCCATCCAAAGACATGGTTTTGGGCGTGTACTACTTGACCATGCCACAAACTGCCAAACACAGAGGCGATGGGCGCATCTTCGCTGATATGGATGAAGTGGAACTCGCTTATGCACTTGATCAAGTAGAAGTTCACAGTGAAATTAAACTACGTGTAACAACTTGGTATGACGACAAAAACATCCGTTTGCCAGAGCCACAAACCCGTATGATTGACACAACGGTTGGACGTGTGGTCTTCAATCGTGTCTTGCCGGAAGAAGTTCAATTTGTAAACAAAAAACTTGACAAAGGCGGTGTGAAAGACTTAATCGCCGAAGTATATGAATTATGCGGTCAAGAAGTGACTACCAATGTTGCTGATGCAGTCAAGACCATTGGTTTTGAGTATGCAATGAAATCAGGTACCACTTTAGCTGTTGCAGATATTACTATCCCACCGGAACGCAAACCGATTATTGACGAAGCCTTGAAAGCGGTTGAAGTTGTCTTGCGTGACTTCCGCCGTGGTTTGTTAACCGAACAAGAAAAGAACGAACGCGAAATTCAAATTTGGCAAGAAACAACCGACAAAGTTGCTGATGCTGTAAAACGCCACATGGACCCAGATGGTAACTTATCCACAATGGCAACTTCTGGAGCAACCAAAGGTGGTTTCTCAACCATTTCACAATTAGCCGGTATGCGCGGTTTGATGGCTGACCCATCAGGTCGTATTATCCCCATGCCGATTCGTTCAAACTTCCGTGAAGGTTTAACAGCACAAGAATATTTCATCTCTACACATGGTGCTCGTAAAGGGCTAGCAGATACCGCGCTTCGTACTGCTGATGCAGGTTACTTAACTCGTCGCCTTGTAGATATTGCACAAGACATCATCATCAACGAACATGATTGTGGAACACGCGACGGCATTTGGATTCGCAAAGCCGATGATATTGCTGGTCAATCTATGCAAACTCGTATGTATAGTCGCCTTGCTGCAGAAAAAATTGTTCACCCAAAAAGTGGTGAAATCCTCGCAGAATTTGATGATGTCATTACACACGAACTCGCTCGCAAAATTGCAGAAGCCGGTATTGCAGAAGTAAAAGTTCGTTCACCACTCACTTGTGAACTTGACCATGGAATTTGTGCCAAATGTTACGGCATTGATTTAGGACGTGGCATTATGGTTGATTTAGGTGCCGCCGTTGGTATTGTTGCCGCTCAATCAATCGGTGAGCCTGGTACACAATTGACGCTTCGAACTTTCCATACAGGTGGTGTTGCCGCGGCTGCAGCAGATATCACCACAGGTTTGCCACGTGTGGAAGAAATCTTTGAAGCGCGTAAAATGCCAAAAGGTGAAGCCGTCGTTGCAGAAATCAGTGGTATGGTTCGCATCTTACAATCTGAAAAATATGCCGACATGCGCGAAGTTCACATTGAACATGCCGAAATGATTCATGATGAATACGCCATTCCAGAAGATTGGAAATTTGTCGCCAAAGATGAATCCGAAGTGCAAGCAGGCGAAGTATTAGCCACCAAAGAAAAAGCAACCATCTTAGCACAACATGCTGGGCGTGTGGCTGTTGAAAAGAAAGACCGCAAGATTATCGTCTCTTATGAACAACGTGAAGAAGTGATTTTAGATGTGCCAAACACCTCTCGCTTGCTTATAAAAGATGGTGCACATGTAGAAGCAGGTACACCTTTAACCGAAGGTTCACTCAACCCGCATCGCATCTTGAAAATTCAAGGACGCGAAGCCTGCCAAATGTATTTGATGACCGAAGTCCAAAAAGTATATCGTTCACAAGGTCAAAACATTCATGACAAACACTTTGAAGTCATCACCCGCAAGATGTTGAGCAAAGTACAAGTGACTCGTCCCGGCGATACAAAATACTTGCCCGGCGACGTAGTTGATAGGCTTGAAATGCGCCGCGTCAATGAAAAATTGATTGCCGAAGCGAAACAACCTGCACGCTTTAGTGAAGTGTTACTCGGTGTCACCAAAGCCTCACTCAGCACCGATTCATTCTTGTCTGCTTCGTCATTCCAACACACCATCAAAGTGTTGGCAAGTGCCGCAATTGGCTCAACCACCGACCCATTGTTTGGCTTGAAAGAAAACGTCATCATCGGTAAGTTAATTCCTGCGGGAACCGGCTTTGTGCATGGACGTTTTGCTGAAAATGGTATGGTTGGCAGTTCACCAACTAACTCGGAAGACCAAGAAGAAATATCAGATACACCAACTGCTGGTGATTAAGAAAGTTCATTAACGAAAAATCCCGAATGATTTTCATTCGGGATTTTTTTATTCTATAATTAATCACAATGAAAAAAACATCAAATAAAAAACCACAAGGATTAATCACACGCGGAAAAACTGCATCAAACAGATTACGCCGCGTGGATAATTTTATTTTGATGTATGAACCCGCGCTTCTTTCTTCGGGGCACTTGCCTGCTGATTCCTTATTCGTTGACCTCGGTTATGGCTTTGACCCACGCACCACGCTCGAAAGTGCCATGCGTTTTCGCAAAGTGAATCCAAATCTGAAAATTCTCGGCGTGGAAATTGATAAAGAACGAGTCGAAGCCGCTTTGCCTTTTGCAGATGACAAAACTTTTTTTCGCCTCGGCGGATTCAATTTACCATTACAAGAAAATGAAAGTGTGCGATTGATACGTGCATTTAACGTATTGCGTCAATATAAAGAAAAAGATTTTCTCCCTGCCTACGAAAAACTCATGGAGTATGTGTTGCCAAACGGATTAATGATAGAAGGAACATCGAATCCGTTTGGGAGTATTTGGGTGGCGAACCTTGTTAGAAAGTTAGAAAGCAAAAAGTGGAAATTTGAAGCACTCGTTTTCAGCACAAATTTTCATTTAGGCTTTGACGTGGAAGAATTTCAGACCATTTTGCCGAAAAATTTAATTCATCGTGTTATTAAGGGTGAACCAATTTATGATTTTTTTGAAGCATGGAAACAAACCGCTAAAGAATCATCACCTGCAAAAACTTTCGGATTTAAGCAATGGTTCATTGCTTCTGCCGAAAAATTGGCAGGAAAAGGCTATAAAATAGATTTACGCAAAAAATGGCTATCCAAAGGCTGGTTGATTTGGTATCAAGAATAGGAACCTCTTTTATCTGACATACGTCATATAAGATGAGGAAAAAATTTATGTTTCGTTATACAAAGTTTCAATTATTTGCTATTTTATTAATGATCACCAGTTTGGCTTGTGGATTACCGATTAATCTACAAGATTCAAATGCAATTTCTACATCTGCCGCTGAAACTGTAATTGCAGGCTTCACGCAAAGCGCAATCCCTGTTGACCCGAATGAAAATGTTCCCACTGCCACACCAACTTTCACTATTACGTCTGAGCCGCCTACGATTACATTAACTCCAACTGAAACATTAACTCCATCACCAATTCCTACATCTACATCATTTGTCACGTTGATTTCTGTATCTGTTCCTACAAACTGCCGCATTGGACCGGGCAGAGTGTATCCGCGACAGGGTGCATTGTTGGTTGGCGAAACTGCCGAAGTGTTTGGGCGAAACCCGACGAATGAATATTGGTACATTCGCAACCCTGATAAGCCAAATGAATTTTGTTGGGTGTGGGGAGAATATGCGACATTGACTGGACCTTTTGCATTGTTACCGATTTTTACACCGCCTCCGACTCCTACGCCAACATTTACAGCAACCCCAGCACCTTCTTTCGATTTGAAAGCCACCGGCATGGACTCGTGTGGTAGTACTTGGTGGGCTGAAGTTGAAGTGAAGAACACAAGTTCGTTTGCGTTCAAGTCAATGGAATATACTGTATTAGATACTGTCACTGATATTGAGAAAACTTTAATCACAAATGGTTTTACAAATAAAGATAGTTGTTCCGCTACAACGATAAAAGATACAATTGCGTCGAATGATGCATTTGGCATTAGCAGTGCTTTGTTTGACGCAACTTTGCAAAATCATAAATTACGTGTGGATGTTACTTTATGTACTGAGTTGAATCAAAAAGGAATATGCGTATCACAGAGAGTCAATTTCACGCCGTGATAAACATGGATATTGATGATAAGATATAAAGAATAAGGAAAATAAAATGTTTCGAGTTCAAAAATATTTTTTTATATTCTTAATCATCTCTAGTTTGGCATGTGCGGTTCCGGGCTTGACCCTGCCCGAACAGCAGATTGTCAATACAGAAACTAGTATTCCTGTTTTTACCGAAACCTTTACACCAACTTCTTTACCTACTTTTACATTTACGCCTACTTTAATTCGCCCAACTTCTCGCCCCGTCACGGATACGCTTACACCTGAACCAATTTCTACAATAGATACTACGCTGACACCTGCTCTTCCTACAAACACAATAGAAGCGATAACAATTACAGTTTCTCGCCCAACCAATTGCCGCGTTGGACCTGGCACGGCTTATGAAATTGCAGGGACTTTATTGGTTGATGAAGAAGCCACTGTGCTGGGGCGTGACCCATCGAATCGTTATTGGTATATTCCGAATCCAGACCCCGGCATTGACTATTGTTGGGTATGGGGTGAATATGCAACCATTACTGGCAATACATTAGTTTTGCCTGTGTATACTCCGATTGCTACATCTACATCCACACCAACAGCGTTACCAAATGTTACATTTGATTTGAAAGGTTTGAAATCCGATAGATGTGGCAGTGATTATTGGGTAGAATTTCAAATTACAAATACCAGTGAAAACAAACTAGCATTTAAATCTGTCAGAATCGAAATAGAAGATGTAGATACTGGCACAAAAAGAATAAGTACATCAAATAACTTTATCAATCGTGATGGGTGTGGAACATATTCAGGAGTCAATACACTTGAATTTGAAGATAGTGCTATTCTCAGTGCGCCATCAATTCCTTATAACCCTAGCGGACATGTCATTCGAGTTTTTGTGACTGCTTGTTCAGAAGCGGATTTAAAGGGAAGTTGTAGAACGATTCGGATTTCAATTACACCTTAAATCATTCACACACTTGACGCATTAACTTTTTCCCCGTAAGATAAGCAACGCTTTAGAACATATATTCAAGAATTAAACACAAAGGGCACAAAGAGACACAAAGGTTTTCCTTCGTGACCTTAGTGTCCTTCGTGTTTGAAAAAAGATTTTGGAGTCATTATGGAACTCGGTATTGTAAAAAAAATTGATATAGATACAGAAATGCAACAAGCATATCTTGATTATGCTATGTCCGTCATTGTAGCGCGGGCATTGCCTGATGCACGTGATGGACTCAAACCTGTGCAACGCCGCATTTTATACGCGATGTACGACATGGGCTTGCGTGCTGATTCACCTTATAAAAAATCCGCGCGTATTGTTGGTGAAGTGTTGGGTAAATATCATCCGCATGGTGATTCGGCTGTGTATGAAGCCATGGCACGTATGGCGCAAGATTTTTCTTTGCGAACATTGCTTGTGGATGGGCAAGGAAATTTTGGTTCGGTAGATGGTGACCCACCCGCCGCTATGCGTTATACCGAGGCGCGTTTAACGCCCGCCGCGTTAGATATTCTTTTTGACTTACATAAAAACACAGTTAACTTCACTGCAAATTTTGATGACACGCTTGAAGAACCAGCTGTATTACCTGCCGCGATTCCAAATCTGTTAGTGAATGGAGCGACGGGCATTGCAGTGGGTATGGCGACTTCAATTCCGCCTCATAACTTAAGTGAAATTGTTGACGCGTTGGTCTACATGCTCAATCGTTGGGAAAAACTTGACGATATTGATGTTGAGCAATTGATGAAATTCGTGCAAGGACCAGACTTCCCAACAGGCGGGTTGATACTTCAAGAAAAAGGCGAAGATAGCATTGAACATGCGTATGGTTCTGGGCGTGGAAAAGTAACCGTGCAAGCCAAAGCACATGTAGAAGAAATGGAACGAGGCAAAAACAGAATCATCATCACTGAATTGCCTTACATGGTTAACAAATCCAGCCTGATTGAAAGAATTGCTGAACTTGCACGTGATGGCAACATTGAAGGCTTATCAGACTTAAGAGACGAATCTGATAGACAAGGCATGCGCATTGTCGTTGAGTTGACGAAGAATGCCAACCCTGAAATCGTATTGCGTGATTTATACAAACGCACACCCATGCAAACAACATTTAGTATTAACTTGTTGGCATTGGTAGATGGCGAACCGAGGACATTAACTCTCAAGCAAGCATTACGCGTCTATGTAGATCACAGGCTGACGGTAGTCAAGAGGCGGGCTGAATTTGATTTAGAAAAAGCAAAAGCCAGAGCCCACATCCTCGAAGGTTATTTAGTCGCATTAAAAAATCTAGATAAAATCATTCACTTGATTCGTGATTCATCGGATGTAGATACAGCGCGAACAAAATTGATGAAACAATATAAATTGACTGAGATTCAAGCGACTGCGATTTTAGATATGCAATTAAGAAGACTCGCTGCGTTGGAAAGAAAAAAGATTGACACTGAATATAAAGAAGTCAGTGCATTGATTAAAGAATTAACGACGTTATTGAAATCACCAAAGTTGATGCGTGGTGTGGTAGCGGATGAATTGATGAAAGTGAAAGCGGCGTATGGTGATAAGCGCCGCACACAAATTGTGAATTTGAAAGAAGGCACAAAAGCGACACATGCACTGACGACATCATCTGTGTTACCACAACAAACGGTGTGGATTGGTGTAACGGATGATGGTTTGGTTTCGCGCACAGCGGATGATAAACAACCACGCCATTCTGGAAATGACGCACCCAGATTTTTAGTGAAAGCCTCAACAACCGATACGATTTATTTTGTAAGCAAACTTGGTAAAGCCGCCGCAGTTGCCGCGCATTTGATTCCTGAAACGAAAAAATTAAGTGGCGGTTCTGCATATTTCAAAGTATCACCATTAAGTGAAAATGACCAACTTGCGGCTGTATTTTCTTTGCCATCAAATAAATCATCATTGGGTGAAGAAGTTTGTGTATTGACCATGACTCGTTTTGGAATGGTTAAGAAAAGTTTGATTTCAGAATTACCTGGTCCATCATCACAGACGTTTACATTGGTAAGAGTTAATGAAGGTGACCGATTAGGTTGGGTTGGAATCACAGATGGTAAAAAGAAAGAAATTTTATTAGCAACAGCAAGTGGCATGGCGATTCGCTTCAAAGAAGATGATGTTCGCCCGATGGGACTCGTTGCCGCTGGTGTGAATGCAATTAAATTGGATGATAAAGATGAAGCCATTGGCATGGAAATTTTGCCCGCTGATGGTGATTTGTTCTTCTTAACCAGTGACGGCAAAGCCAAACGTGTGGATGTAAAAGAATTTCCAGTGCAAGGTCGTTATGGCAAAGGTGTAGTGGCTTGGGATTTGCCAAACAAAGTTTCATTAGTTGGCTTGGTGAGTGGCAAAGCGAATCACGTCGCAACGATTCATTTGAGCAAAGGTGCGCCGAAATCTACAAGGTTAGATGAAGCCGCTTTACGAAAACGCGCCGCATCCAAAGGTGACTTGGTTGTGGAAGTGAAAGATGGTGCTGTGATTACCAGCGTGAATGTAGGTTGGGAGTTGGAAAGATATGTTGGCGTACCGAAAGTGGAGAGTAAGAAGAAAGAGGAAAGAGGAAAGGCTGTAAAGAAAAAGATTGTTGCGAAGGCGAGGAAGGTTGTGAAAAAATCTGCGCCTGTGAAAAAGAAAGTTTCTAAGCCAGTTAAGAAAGCAAAACCGAAACCTGTAAAGAAGCCGGTCAAGAAGAAAAAGAAGTAATAAATCTACCAGACCTCCGAGATTTTTAAAATCTCGGAGGTCTATTCATTATCCAACACTCATTTTCCATAATGATTTTATAATATCCTCATCATCAACGCGGAGAAAACATTATGGCAAAAGAGATAAAAGACGTACCGGGTTTAGAACCAAAACCAATCATTGGTTGGTTGGGGAATGTAGCAGGCATGTTCTCTGACCCGCTTACTGCGCTCACTGATTTACATCAAAAATATGGAGATGTGCTGACAATCTCGCGTGGTGGCAATCCACATTTATTTTTTGCAGGTCCCGGTAAACATCACACCTTGTTTGTGTTTGGCTCGCAATACAATCATCAACTCATGTCAAATTCGGATGTGTTTCATTCGGGTTCCATCTTGAGCACCTTGTTCCCGTATGGAGAAGTAGATACTCGGCGACGAGTCCTGCAAAAGTTAAGTATCGGCTTGTTTGGATTAAATGGCGAGACTCACCGTCGTCAGAGGCGTTTAATCATGCCTGCTTTTCACAAACAACGACTCAATGTCTATTGTGATGATATTGTGCGAATTACAAATCAAAAAATAAATAACTGGAAAGTTGGCGAACAAATTGATATATGGCGCGAGATGATGAATCTAACTTTGCAGATTGTGGCGCAATGTTTATTTGGTTTGAACGCACTCAAAGAAAGCCAAGCATTTGGTGAATTGATTCAAACATGGATAAAACTTGCAGTCTCCCCCGGCGTTTTGTTATTTCAATCTGATATTCCGGGCTTGCCCTATCATCGCTTTGTAAATATTTCACATGAGTTAGATTCTATTGTTCGCAACATCATCAATCAAAATCGCCCGACCTCTGATGAAAATGTAGACGTGCTTTCGCTAATGATTTCTGCCAAAGATGAAGATGGCAACTCCGCATTTACTGATGATGAAATTGTTGGGCATAGTGCTATCTTTTTTACAGCCGGACACGAAACCAGTTCCAATGCCTTAGCATGGACTTTCTTTTTACTTTCTCAACATCCGCATGTGATGGAAAAACTGCGCCTCGAAATTGACCGTGTACTTGGTTCTGCTTCCCTCAACATTGACCACCTCAAACAAATGCCTTACTTAGATGCTATCGTGAAAGAAAGTTTACGCTTAATGCCACCTGCCCCTTTAAGTGCCCGTATGGTTGCAGAGCCTGTAGATGTTGGTGGTTATGAATTACCTGTTGGCACAGAAGTTGTCTTTAGTGCTTTTCATACACATCGTGATTCATCTATTTATGAAAACCCGCATCAATTTATTCCAGAACGTTGGGAGACGATTAACCCGACTGCGTATGAATACATCCCATTTAGTACAGGTATTCGTTCTTGCGTTGGTATGCCATTAGCACTGATGGAAATTCCAATTATTCTTGCAATGGTCTTTCAAAAATTCCGCCTTGAATTATCTTCAAGTGCAAATGTGATTCCGCATATTGGTCTGACCATGTCACCTAAACATGGTATGCCGATGATGATTCAACCCAAAGATGGCAATTACAACGCAGGTGTCGGTAATGTAAAAGGAACTATTCACAAGTATATAGATTTAAAACCTAAGTTGTTATCATAAAATCTTTTGCCGCGAATTTCGCTAATTCACGCAGATTTTTAGACCATTAGCGAAAATTCGCGTAATTCGTGGCTAAAAAGCCTTTTGTCATTAAATAGTTAAAAATCTTGCAGTAAGGTCTCGCAATTGTGCAAAAGAAATCGGTTTTACCAATACAATCGTTGCCATATTTCGATAAAACTCTGCTTGCACATTATCTGCAGTAGTGATGATGATGCGAGAATTTTTCAATTTGTCATTGGCATGAATTTGTTTTAACAAATCTGCACCGTTGACATGCGGCAAGTGCATATCAAGCAAAATAATTTTCGGCACCACTTGAGTCAAACGCTCTTGGGCAACTTTACCATCCAAAATTGCTTCTACATGATAGCCAGCGGCTTGAAGCGCGTTTGAAAAAATATCCGAGAGGTCTTCATCATCTTCAATTAATAATGCTAAATTTTCTATCATTATGCACCTTTCATTTCTTTGAGTAGGGGTAACACCACGGTAAACGTACTGCCTTTTCCAATTCCACTTGTTACTTGAATTTCACCATTCATCAATTCAACCAACTGCTTGACAATAGATAAACCTAAACCAATCCCGCCATATTGACGAGTGGTAAATTCCAAATTATTTGCCTGACGAAACGCCTCAAACACAAAGGGGAGTTCATTCTCAGCAATCCCGACGCCTGTATCTTTCACTTCAATTTTCCAATGCTCATCATCAACACGATTTAAAGATACAGCAATCGAACCAATTTCTGTAAACTTAAGCGCATTGCCTGTTAGGTTAATTAAAATTTGTTGCAAACGTTGCGCATCACCGATTAACTCCTCAGGCATATCATTACCAATGGTTGTGATAAGTTCCAAACCTTTATCTGTCACCGCTTTATCCATCGCAACGCGCAAATTTTCTAAAAGTGAAGCGGTTTGAATGATTTCTGGTTTAACAGATAATTTACCTGCTCGGATTTGCGCTTCATTTAACAAGTCACCGACCATGCTGAGCAAACGCGAAACATTCACCATCACACGCTGAGTGACAGACAATTGCTTTTCGTTCAACGGACCATGCACGCCTTCTTGCAAAATTTCAGCATGACCCATAATAGCGTTAAGCGGTGTGCGTAACTCATGTGAAACAACCGCCACAAAGTTATCTTTCATTTTTTCAATTTGAGTTTCTTGTGTAATATCACGAAACACTGCTACAGAACCAATCGTCTCTTGCGTTTTTGAGTCGTGCACATCTGCCACACTAGCCGAAAGCACTTTATCGCCCCACTCCACACGCGGATTAATTTCAGAATGTTCGGATTTTTGAATCAAGTCTTTGATTGATTGCTGACTCTTTTGCGGGATACTTTTCACTTGAACAAAATTATCTAACGAAATACCCTGCAATGTTTGAACAGGAATTTCAGTCAGTTCACTCAAGGCTGGGTTTGCCAGTGTTGCTACATGTTGTTTGTCAAACACAATCACGCCATCCGCAATGGAATTAAGAATGGCTTGGTTACGACCTGATTCAATACGTTCGCGAGTTAAAGCATCTGCTAATTCGTTGGTTCGCTCAATCACAATTTGGTCAAGGTCTGCATTGATTGTGCGCAAATCTTTAAGTGCCGATTGCAAACCACTCGATGACATCCACGAAATGAGCGCAATCAGAAAATAACTAAGCATGGCAGTCACATTTGGTGATTGATTAATGGAAGTTGCTACAATACCAATAATGACAGAACTTACTGCGGCAAATATGAAAGTAGAATATGCCTGCAAGATTAAACTTGCCATTACAATCGGAATCATAAACACGAACAAAGAACGCCCGTTTGCAATCTGTTCAGGTGTGTCACTAAAACTAACGACCAACATAACCACAGCGAGGAAAATATAGGACGATAAATTTCCTTCTTTTACACGATTCAACCAATAAATGCCCGTCATGCTAAGGAGCATGAAAATACTAGCAAGACCGATAAAGAGATTATCCTGCGGGTCAATATTGTTTAAGTTAAAAAGCGAGATAGGAATCTGAATAATTAACAACACCGCCATTCCTAGAATGATGATGTTAAGGTTTCTTCTGCGACGTTGGTCGTCTGGGTCAGAAGATGAAACTTCGATGAAATTTTGAATCCAAGCGTTTATTTTTTTCAAATTTGTTTTCCGAGCGTTAAAGCACTCGCCACAGCAGATTGAATCACAATTTGTGGGCTGTACAAACATTTCCCAATCCATAACGGCGGATAGGGGTTGTTTGCATTTGCCTCAAGCCACTCGACTCCTTTCTTGAGGATGTTGCTCTCAATTTTACTGCCGCTTTGATTCCACACCCATAACGCTTGCATTGCATAAGCGGTTTCCTCAGCCGTAGGCATGTAGGTTCCCCACGCGCCATTGGTATGTTGGGTCGAAAGAAGCCAATCTACAGAATCGGAGACCAAATCATTGTCATACCCAGCACAGGCAATAATCGCATGACAAGTTGTGTAATATGGCGAGGAATGCCATTTATCTAACCAAAATTTGCTATTACCTTTCACACGTCTCAAAAAGCCCAATGCCTTTTGCACAGAGGGATGTTTGCTTTCATAGCCTGCTTGTCGTAATGCACCCACCACATGAATATTCGCACTAATAGATGTATTCGCTTCTAGCGGATAACATCTAAAATATTCTTCTTCTTCATATCCTAAAATACTTTCGACATCTTTTTTATAACCATATTGGTAGAGCATGTCGAATACTAAACTGGTCATGTCACTATCTTTGACGGAGTACTGCGTGGCGAATCCAATGCCGAGGTTGGGTATCCATGCGTCCGCAAGCGTATCAAGCAGACACGTAATGCGAGGAGTGGCTTCAAAATTAGGGATCATTTTTAGATTCCATAATGTCCAAGAAATTTCAAAGGCATCAAACGAAGCGACATTTGGAAAGCCACCATCTTCTTTAACATTATTTGTCAAATAATCAAACGCGCGTTGATTATTTTGATTAACATACAAAGAATAATATGCAGTGGCTGATGGGCTGTGGCCAATAGAACCATTTGGTTCTTGCAAGTTTTCAATATCGAGCATGTGCAAACCATCTTCACCGGCAATTTCAGCCGAGAATGCCATGGTGGTTTTTCTGTTAATTAAACTTCCTTTGATTTTAGAAAGTTTCAATTTACGCAATTCATCTAACGAGTTTAAGATTTTATCTCCGTGTTGTTTGATGATGCCCAACGCTTGCGCCTCTGCGACTAAGGTCGGGATTATCATTTCAAACCCAATTGTTACTTTGTTGGAATCATTTAACACGTCTTTGGTAACACCATTGACGATATTTTCTAACGCTTTGACCCCACGTTCTACTTGATGTTTGCTTTTGATAGGGTTATATTTTTTTAACGCAATCATGGCAGATAAAGTTGAAATGACTCTATCGTAATAGTTGATTGGATACTCTGCACCCCAAGAGCCATCTGGTAATTGATGTGTGTTCAACCAATCTAATGCGCCTTCTGCAATGGCAGGTGCTACATCAGATAATCTTGCACCCCAAGCCGTATCATACGCAGTGCTGGGCATTTTGCCCGGTCCGATATTTTCGATGAGGTTGTTGATGATGGTGTTCATAATTTTTCTTTCTTCTATGATGTGAGTTATATAGATGGAAGCCAAATGTTTGAAGTTAAAGTTCCTGTGCCTAAAACAACATCTTGCTTGGTACGATAATACTTTTTTATTTCATCAAATGCTTCAGCAGAAAGTGAGAGATAATCTGGCTCTTCTACTCGTCTTGTATACAAATGGTCGTGCAGGATCATACGCAGTTGTTTCTCGTTCATATACAAAGACGGCGCAACTGTGAAATACAAATCTTCGCCGCCCCATCTTAAGAATGGATAATCAAAGACAGACAGGCGGTCGAAACCGATAAAAATATCGGCTTTTTCAACATATTCACCATAATAATTTTCGACAATCATATTTCTGGAGGGCACCTCGCCTTTCTTTTGAAAATAATCCACTGCAAATTTTGCAGTGTGTTCATCGGCTTTGCGCTCATCGGCAAAGACGCCGAAAAACAACTTTGCGTTTTGATGATATTTTGTCTTTTTTGTTAAATCGTCAAACAATGTGATGATGTTTTCATAAGGCGTGTTTTCTAAAGCATTACGATAATCACCATAAAAATTGACGCGCACTTTATCTTCTTCATAAAACGATAAAAAATCAGCACGTGTGGCAATGCTGGCTAAACCTTCCGCGCCGATTTTTTTCATATAGTCATCGCGGGTTTCTAAAACTTCAGCACCAATGACAGGGGTTATCAATATATCTACACCATGCTCGAAAAATAGTTTATAAATTTCAATATGTCTCTTAATCACAATATCAGTATAAGCCCCAATTGGGTTATCAAATTTTTTATGTCCATGTTCCAACATAAACCAACGTCGAGTGCCGTTGATAGGAAATACAACCACTTTTGAACCACTTGCTTTCACAAGTTTTGCAACTTCTTGTGTAGATAATTTGAGAAATTCTGGTAACGAAATCATGTTTTCCTTTGGCATCGTTGAAATTAAATTAAGAATTCCCCTCTATTGAAAGAGAAATTCTTTGAGAGGAGTAATCCAACTCCCAGTAATGAACGTGACGAGAAGATAAACCAAACTCAATACAGGCGCATCAAATGTCAGATGTGAAACTTCATAAGGAAGAAAAGTTTTTAATTTTTCTTTCGATTGTAAAAATGCAATGGCAAAAACAATCACACAACCTAAAAAAGCAATTACATATCCAGCGGTTACGCCAATACAAAACATTGCCAACAAAATCGGGATGAGATACGCCGCCGATGCAGATGTGGCGATTCCATAACCCAACATGTTTGCTACATTTAATAACAACATCAACACGATTAAAATCCACGCCGCAAGCCTAACTTGATAGTTGAGAGCCAACCCGATACATCCAGCCAGCCCAAGCATGATTGCGAGCATGGCGAAAATTGTTTTTACAGTTTCAAAACTTTTCGTCACCAGCCAATACACAACCAACAGAATCATCGCTCCGCTAATTGCAAGCGACGTGACAATCACTACCATTGCAGATGCCTGGTCGTAGAGTGAGTAGGATGTGGGCAAGAGACTGGCTATTTGGTTGATGAAAAACAAAGTGACTTCCTTAAACGAACTAGAACGAACAATTGGGTAATTGATTGCCAAAAATACCTAAAGATAGGCTTCAAAATGGGCTTCAAATTCAGTGATATTTAGGCTGGTGATTGAAATATTTTTTCCCCTCAACATGAAACATGGCTTTCAACCACTGCGATTGTCAATGATGATTATATAGACTTCGATTAACCTGTGTTTTACAAATTTGTAAGGACAAGTTAACATCTTGCAAATTTGCAAGATAATTGCCTGATTCGACGTTTTATTTAATAAAAAATGTATTTACATGCTTTTTATCATGTAGTATTAATATGGGAGAGAGGTATTAGCAATGATGGAATACAAGGTTGGGCTTGGAGAAGAAGAGAAATTCATCCATGCTTTTGCAAAAGGGAAATGGAATGCTGAAACAGATAATGCTCTGGTAAAAGAGATTATGACGATGGTGGAAAAAGAAGGGATTCTTAAAGTCTTATTGGATATTCGTGAACTGCAATTTAGTCACTCTGTTTTACAAATGTTTCAGCGTGTGCAAGAAATGCGCGAAAAACGAAAAGCACCTAGCCTTACTAGTCGCCGTGTTGCGATCGTTTATTCTGCTACACTTCCGATAGAGGCAAATTTTTTTGAAACAGTTTCACAAAATCGTGGGTTACCGTACCGTGTGTTTACAGATATGGATGAAGCCAAAGAATGGTTATTACACGGAAGTTAATGATTGCACTTGGTAAGGTATTCCACTAATTTGAATTTTTTTTTCGTTCACTTCCAAATCCAATTTGACATCTAACAACTTGGCGGGCACGCCAGTGTTTGGATACCAAATCCGATTTTCAACGGGGAGAATCAGCAAACCATCTTCGTCTCCGATGGGAGTGAATGTTTCGTTGATGTCTTGTCTGTAAACATCCACGCCTAATGTAGAACATAAATCTTTTGCAAAAGAAATCACATCTTGTGAAGGCAATCCAATTTCACTGACTTGTAAAATATGTTTGCTATTAAAGGATTCATCGGTCGCATTCTTTTGGTCATGACGAGCAATGAATTCCAAAATATTGCCTGCCGAATCTTTGAAATAAATTGATGATGAATTCCATGTGCCGCCTGTAAATTCATCCTTGCCTTTATCATCTTTTAGTAAAGGAATCTTTGCAAAAGTCCATTGTTTACATTCTGCAAATTTGTTTTCTGGGATGTTAAAGCAAAAATGATATGCGCCATCAAAATCTTTTTGTTCTTTGAAAATTAAATCCGTTTTACCTGCTTGAATGTGTAATGAATCGTCATCAAGTGTTGCAGGCAATTCTAAAACCGAAGAATAAAATTCCCGCTGGTGAATCAGGTTAGAGGTTAAGAGTTCGAGGCGTTTGATTAACATTTTATTTTTGAATATTCCCAATCAAATCCAATTCGGGTGCAATCTTTCGCATGGCGAGAATCACATTGCCAACATGTTCCCAAAGTTCCACGCCAAATTCTTTGGCGGCGTGTTCCATCTCTTCACGATTCGTTCCAGCGGCGAAGGCTTTGTCTTTCCATTTCTTTTTGACTGAACTTGCTTCTAAATCATACAGTGATTTTGACGGACGCACCAACGCAACGGCTGTGATTAAACCTGTAATTTCATCACATGCACAAATTGCTTTTCTTCTCAATGTATCACGCGGAATTTTGAGATGGTCAGCATGACTCAAAATATCTTGAATGATTTCTTCACTCACGCCTCTTCCTCTTAATATGGCTGAACCCGCTTGCGGATGCTGTTCAAGTGTTGGATGAATCTCCCAATCAAAATCGTGGAGCAGACCAATCAGTCCCCATGTTTCAACATCTTCATTATATTTTTCGGCATAAAAGCGCATGGCGGCTTCCACAGATAACATGTGACGCACAAGGCTTTCTGTTTTTACAAATTCACGTACAAGGGCTAATGCGGTTTCACGATTCATTATTTAAGACTCCTATATAAAATCTTTTACCACAGAGTTCACGGAGAAGATAAAAAGATTTTCTCTGTGTTCTCTGTGCGCTCAGTGGTGAAAATTATTGAATGGGCTCAGGTTCACCAAGGATAGGTAAAGGCTTTGTAATCAACACATCCCACACGGCTTGGAAAGTTGCAAACAATTCACGAAAAGCCCAAAACGCACGTGAACGTTTTAAGAAATAACGATTGTTTGCTTCTACGCCATTTGAGTCAATGCCGAACCAATTGCATAAAAATAAAGCGCGTGGCATGTGAAATTCTTGCGTAATTAAAATGGCTTCATCTACTTGAAAAATTTCTTTGGCACGATAACAAGTATCATACGTTCTTCTTCCAGCATAATCTAAGATAATATCTTCATCTGGTACGCCGCGTTCTAAAGCATATTGACGCATGGCTTCGGGTTCATTGTATTCAAGAAAACTATTATCACCACTCATTAATAATTTTTCTACTGTACCTTGATGATATAAAGTCACAGCCGTTTGCACGCGGTCACTTAACACGGGTCCAGCGGAGCCATCTCGTAATAAACCTGCACCGAATACAATTGCTACGCGTGTTGATTCTACATTATCAACTGTGTATGTTCGAGGTTGAGCAAACATCCAAAATAAAATTTTGGGTAAGAACAATGCAATGGTTGCGAGAAAAGTTATGGCAAGAAAAAGTTGCCAGAGAAATTTAAGAATACGTTTTAACATTAAACTATGAGCGTAGACGATGGACGGTAGACGGTGAATAACGGTCTATGGTCTACTGTCCACAGTCCATCATTCTATCAAACTTAACAAATCCAAACCTGATGCATTTGCGAGCGCAACAAATTCTGTATAAGCAGAATCTTCAATCACTTGCGTTTCATCAAAACCATACACTGTTTGCATCGCAGATTTTCCCTCAGGCGTAAGCATCAAATCAATAAAGGCACGTTGAATCACGCGCCGCATTTCAAACGGCAAATCAGTAGACATGACAATATTTTCATACGGAATAATATTTGGAATGCGCCAAATCACGCGCACTTTATCCATCACATCAGGGTAATCGGCTTCAAGCGTAGGCGATGTGCGTGCATCAATAAACGTCGCACCAAAATCACAGATGTCATCAGCATAGACGGCACGCACAACACTGGGTTGATTATCAAGGAATGCTTCGCTTCTTATTTGGACGCTAGCCTGCTTCAACAACCCCAACGGAATCACATACCCAGACGGAGAAACCGCATCACTCCAACACGCTTTTTTTTCTTGAAATTGACTCAATGCCGAATTTAAATCTGTTGTGTTTTCATTTGTTAATTCATCAAAATAAGGCGTGAAGTTTTTTTCACGATTAGCAATAATTTGTGCGCCATAAAATGTTTGACCATTATTTATTTTTGCTAACAAAGCAGTGACATCATTGCTTTGATAAGCAATTGCATATCCATAAGGTGATAATGAAGTGATGTGTGCATTGCCTTTTGCAAGTGAATCAAGCAATGTGGTTTCACTTGCAGGAATCACTGTCACTATGCGGTAGCCTGTGCGTGATTGGATGTATGCTGAAATCACGTCACCTGCTGATATGACAGAATCTGTTGGGCGGGGGGAAGGGGCTAAGGCGAGAATCAAAGGATTGGATTCAGTACCCGGCTCAGCCGTAGCAAGAGGCGTTTGTGTAGGAGCAAGAGTCGGTTCGGGAGTTGGAGTCGCATTCGCAGAGAGAATCTGTATCGGGAAAGAACATCCAAATGACAAAAGTGAAAGAATTATGAGTATCTTTTTCATGGTGCTGGGTGTAATCATAATATAATAAAATAGTTTATTGAAAGGATACGAATGAAAAATACATTTAGCACAATAATGTCCTTCCTGATTTTGATTGTACTGGCGGCTGGGGTTTATTTTATCGTAGACACGGTGCGTGAAACTGCGGCGGCGGCGCAAGGACCATTTGATCAAGTGAATCAAGCCAATCAGGCATTGCAAACACAAGTGGCTCAATTGGCGAATCCAACACCGACGATTATTCCAGACCCTGTAACATATATCAATGAAATTCGTGCGCTGGCACGTTTAGAAACGATTCAATATAGTGTTGAAAAAGTAATTACTGCTGAAATTGGTCAGGGCACGTTTGGTTTTGCATTTGGTGATAGGTTGTTATTTGTGGCGCATGGCATTGTGATTGCTGGAATTGATATGGAAAAACTTCGCCCCGAAGATATGCGTTACGATGGTAATGTGTTGTATGTGTATTTGCCACCTGCTGAAATTTTCATTGCTACATTAGATAATGAAAAATCGTATGTGTATGACCGCGAAACAGGTTTGCTTACAAAAGGTGAAACGGATTTAGAAACATTGGCACGCCAAACAGCCGAGCAAGAAATTTTGAAAGCGGCATTGGAAGACGGCATTTTGACTCAAGCACAAAGAAATGCAGAGGCGTATTTGATTAAGTTCTTTGCGGCACTGGGGTTTAATACGGTAATTTTCCCGGATGAATAAAACTTATAGGGGCGAGGCATACCTTGCCCCTATAAAATTACGGCGTACAGCTCACGCGGAAAGTTGCTTGTTCAATCACTTCATTGGGGGTTAGCACATTTAACTTCACCCAATAATCATTAGCAGAATTGATTTGATAGTATTCATTAATCGCTTGTGTGCCGGCTGATTCAATAATTAATGTACCTACATCTGAAACAGCACCATTGCTGATTTCCCATTTCCATGTGAGCAAAGTAGGCCCATTGGTGGTGACGAGGGCTTCAAAGAAAACAGTTTGAGGGAATTGACTGCAATTCACGTCAATGCGATTCGGTTCAACGCGTAAATCTACATTAGTGACCATAGCAATGGGTGGTTGCATAACGGGTAATAAACTCGCTTCACCACTCACTTGAGTCACGTCTGCTGAAACCCAGCAGAATCCGCCGGGGTTGCCGGGGTCGTTTACATAAAACCAAGTTGCCGAATCATTTCTGGCGGAGGCGCGTAATGTTCTGCCTTGTTGAATCTCTGTGAGGGTATCAAAAATTGTGCCAGGACCAGAACGACAATTAATTAATTCTGCAGTCACCTGAATTGAAATAATAACCGGCGTAGGTGTGAAGGTTAAAGTCGGTATGGGCGTAAGAGTTGGCGGAGTTGTAGAAACAGGTTCAAGCGTAGGTTGAGGCGTGCTTGCTCCAAAATTACATCCTGTTACTAGGACTAAAATTAACCCTGCAAGCAGGGTAAGGCGATTCATGTTTTCCTCCTTCGTTGATTTTAAATTCGGCGTTTGTCTCTTCTACTTAACTGTAACAACAAAAGTTGTAGTTTGTTGCGGTGGTTCGGGGTCTTCGTAGGGTGGATAGTACCCAAGAGTGATTAGTGCTTCACCTGTAGAAATGGCTTTGAACGTCCATAAATCTACTCCGCCTGAGCCGGTGGTAATCGGTTCTTCAGCTTGATAATCTTTTGAAATAAATTCAACATTACTTAACTCGCTCATAATTTCCCAGTGATAACCAGTTGTTGGGTTTGATTCAATTACAATTGTAAATTCTTCACCTGCGTTTACCTCAATTGTTTGGGTTGGGTCTGTGATTTGTAAAGGCTCACTTCCGCCACAGGCTGAAATAATAAAAGCAAAGATAAACAATAAACTTACAATTTTTTTCATATTACATTTCCTTTTTGATGATTTGATGCTCTTCGCTAGGTAATGTGAAAAAGAAAGTTGCGCCTTTTCCCGCTTCGCTCTTGACCCAAAGCCTGCCGCCATGAACCTCAACAATTCTCTTAACGATAGCAAGCCCAATGCCTGTGCCTTCAGTTTGTGGGTCTAGTTTATCGAACAAGCCAAAAATCCTGTCATGCAATTCTGCTGGTATGCCAATTCCGTTATCGCGCACAAAGAAAATATGTAGGTCGTTTTCTTCGCTTTCACATCCAATCTCAATGGTTGGATGTGTTTCTGTATTTGCAAATTTAACGGCATTATCAATTAAGTTTTGCAAAACTTCGATCAGGCGTTGACGGTCTCCAAACACTTTTGGCAAGTTTGGCTGAACATTGATATTAACTTTGGTTTTATCAATTCGTCCGCTTACAAGTTCAATCGCATCATGGATTAACTCTTCAAATTGAATTGTCTCTGATGGGTTAGCAACACGTCCAATGCGAGAAAGTTCGAGTAATTCTCCTAATAAGGTGTGCATTTTTACTACGGCTTCTTTGATACGTTCACTATCATGTCGAAAACGTTTCATGTCATTTGCGGCTACATCGGCTTCGAGATACCCCAGAAATCCGTTAATTGTCACCAATGGAGATTTCAAATCATGTGAAACTGTATAAGTGAAGCGTTCTAATTCAGCATTTTTTGTTTCTAATTGCTTAATCAATTCTTCACGGGTTTGTAATTCATTTTGTAATTCGTTAAATAATTGTGCATTTTCTAGCGCAATGGCTACTTGATTCGCAAAAGACTCCGCCAATTCGGCATGATGTTTGTTGAATTGATTTTTCTTCAAGCCATCTAAAGCAATGATGCCGATAATCTTTCCGCGCGTTTTTAATGGAATCGCCAACCATGATTGCACATAATTATGCGGTTCCATTTGAAAATCTGGCAGTTCTTCTTGTACATTATTGTTCAAAATGTAAGGTACTTCTCCACGTATCAAAGGAATAGCTGAGTTTGATTCATCTGCCGAGAACTCGTTATGCTCATGAATGACTGACTCGGGTAAGTTTCGCCCGGCGATTAATTTCTGAACTTTCCCTTCCACTTGCCATATAGAAGCCGTGTCATACGGAATCACACGTTTAATCTGGTCTAAAATTTCTTGCATAATTTCTGAAAATTCAACCGTGCTAACGATACTCTCTAAACTTTCACGCATCGTTTCAGATTCTGCATTTTTTGCTTCTAATGCCTTGATAAGCACCTCAGTCTGCTGTTCGACTCGCTTTTTCTCAGCTAATTCCTTTTGTAATTGTAGATAATTTTTGAATAAAGTTTCAGACAATACTCGTGCCATTACAGCAGTTAATATAATAATCACAGATGAAGAAAAGAAATCACCAGGTACACTTCGCACCAAAACGTTAGGTGTATACAAACCATATAATTCACCAAACACTAACCATGCCAAACAGGCAATCACGTATAAAGTTACAATGACCATCGTACGTCTTTTGGTAACAAGGCTGACAATAATCAATGTGGCTGGTAAAACAAATACACTAATGTTACGAATCCCCAACCCTCGGGTTGCTAAAATAGTGTTTAGGGTAATTAGCAAAACAGAAAGAAACGTAGCCACAAGTTCAAATTGGTGACGACTTACCAACCAATAACATCCAATCACTGGCAATATAGTTAACAGCAAAACAATAGAAGAAAAGGTATTCCCTTTATCAAAAGTGATGAAAGCCCCAATGGTTAACCCCAAGGCAATTAATGTAATGAATAAATTAAAAATCCTCGCTAAATTTTTCACACTCCCGTACACTTCTCCCAGTGGAGTGGTAGATTGAACATCCGAGTCAGTTTTTGTAACCATCTTAATAATATTGTACCTTTGTTCGCCAAAAATTCTCATCATCTTTCAATGTCATTGATGTATATTTCGTGCTATAATAAATAGAAAATTTGTTCTTTTTCAAACAGAAGGAGAATGCCATGAGCAAAAAAGTAAAAGTTTTTGTTGGTACAAGCAAGGGTGGGTTTATTTTTACCAGTGATGCCAAACGCAAAAAGTGGGAGATGAGTGATATTCATTTCAAAAGTTGGAACATGATGCACATGCAACTTGACCCGCGTGATAATCGTTTGCATGCGGCAGTGAGTCATAACGTGTATGGACCTACCACCCATTATTCTGATGATTTTGGGAAGACATGGATTCAAGCCAAGCAGGTGCCAACACTTCCACGCGCCTCAAACTCAGGGAGACCGCCCGGCACAGTGGACGAAGCTTTCAACACCGAATCAGGGGTGGATATAAAAAATGTCCCTGAGAAAATGATAAAGGTTTGGCACATCAAGCCGGGGCGTAGTCAAGAAGCGGGAGTGTTATACGCAGGTGCACAACCCGCATCTTTATTTGTATCGAAAAATCGTGGTGAAACATGGGAAATCAACGAAGGTTGGTATGACCATCCACACCGTGGAACGTTATTTCCAGGCAATGGCGGCTTGTGTTTACATACGATTCTTTTAGACCCAACCAATGTGAATCGAATGTATATTGCTATCTCCACTGGTGGATGTTACCGCAGTGATGATGGCGGACAAACTTGGAAGCCGTATAACAAAAATGTACGCGCTGATTTTTCGCCAGATAAATTTCCTGAATATGGTCAGTGTGTGCATAAGATGACCATGCATCCATCGAATCCAAATGTGATTTATCAACAAAATCATTGTGGGGTGTATCGCAGTGATAATGCAGGCGAAGATTGGATTGACATAGGTGAAGATAAATTGCCTTCTCGTTTTGGTTTTCCGATTGCTGTTCATCCCATTCATCCGAAAACGATTTATGTAGTGCTTGAAGAAACCGATGAATATCACATGAGCATTGATGGTGAGTTGGCGGTGTGGCGTAGCAAAAATGCTGGTGAAACTTGGCAGAAGATAACAAAAGGCTTACCCAAACCTGCTTACGTGGATGTGTTACGCGAAGCTATGTCTACCGATACATTTGAAGATGCAGGAATTTATTTCGGCACGAATACTGGTCAATTATTTTATTCCCGCGATTCAGGCGATAGCTACGAATTGCTAGCAGATTTTCTGCCGCCGATACAATCAGTGGAAGTGGCTGTGATTGAATAAGTAAAAAGAGACTTTCGCAAAGGAAGTCTCTCTTTTTATTATCTAAATGTAATTTCCCAGATGTGGTTTTGAGTAGGCTCTGAGGTATATACGTCTAAGTGTTCAATGCGTACAATCTGAGCAATTAATGGCTCTGGTAATTTGAAAGTTAATTTGGGAGATATAATAGTACCGCGCCCTCTAAATGAATAAGTAATGGGTTCGGCACCTTCAAAAGCATAACCTGTTAGTGTAATGATGACATTTGTAGAACCAATCACGATTGAAAATTCATTAATGGTATGTTGAGTAGGATATGTTAATTCAATAACAAAAGGATTTGCTTCTTGAGTTTTTGCCATTGTTAATGGATCCCCATCAAAAAGTAATGCAATACTTTGCGTTGGAATAGGACTATCTAATATGGAGTGTTTTATTTTTACCTCTTCTCCGTTAATCATCAACTCTGATTCTTGAAGAATGTGGCGGGCAATTTCTTCGGCTGCAAAAACTTCATCTACATTATCTGAATAGCGTAAACGCACAAAATAAAAACCGGGATTTCCATCTGGATAAGGTACAATTTTTTCCACTTGCAAGTCGGTAAATTTGGGGTTTTCAAAGACTTTTTGATATTCTTGCGGTGTAATAACAAACAAAATCGAATCATCTAAAGGCAGTTTTTGATTAATATGACCACGGATACTTCCTAATTGTATAGATGAGGGGTCATTAAGAAAAAAATACAATAAGGCATTTGCGCCATTTGCCCAATCAGGAGAAAGGATAATTGTTGTATCAGGATGTTCCTGCTTATATTCTTCAACCATATCAAAGATTTGAAATGCCCCATATTGCATACCACCTAAGCCATAATCAGTAAACCAAGTTGGACCGTTACGAAGAGCATCGGTTAACATCCAGAAGTTTATACTAGTTAAACCAGCAAAAATTGTTAAAGCAATAACCTTTGGTTTGATATACCAAGATTGCATAAACCGTAGTGTTTTGAAACTAATCAACCAGTACGAGATTCTTTTGCTAATACTTGATATTTGCGTTGATAACAAGATAATCATGCTAAGTAGGGCAATGCGATTTGTAGTATCTTTAATTTTTAAAGCAAAGAATAAGCCCACAAGGAAAATCAGCAGTCCTGTAGTCAATCGCAACCAATTTGTACTCGAACCTCCTACACTAAGTTCCTTAAGGCGGGTGTAAGGAGATTGAATCCAGCCAGTCACTCTTTCAAATCCAATCGCAGTGAATATACATATTGGTATTACAAACGCTAATGTGCGTGTAATGCCGATCCCTACTAGTGCCGCCGCTGCAGGAGATACCAACATGAAAATTAAGAGCGTACGATGAGCTGATTGGCGTATCTGATATAAACTAGATGTTATACCAATCAATGCAAACGGCAATGACCAAATCATGATATGCCCATAATCTTTCATAAGATGGCGAGAGAAATCACGAAGATTTGGGATATACCAATACCAAGGGCTCATGCCTATTGCATATTCTGAAAGGTAGTTCATAAATTTTTCTGTAAAAGTCGCATTTTGTATCCAATAGGAGCCTAATGTATTCAAGTGTGCGAATGGAACATGTGGATTATAAAAAATAAAGCGCATAAAAGGAATTCCAAAGATAATTAATAACCCTAACCCTAAGAATACAATACGACGGTTGATAATGTGATAATGTAGGTCTGAAAACAATAAAACAATCACTGTGAGTGGAATGATAAATTGAGCTGGACTATATGTATAAAATGCACAGGCTAAAAAAAATAACGTGAGATATAAATAGCGCGGTGAATTATAAAGATATAATAAATAAGCACATAAACCACCTGCATAGAAAGAAACAAACACTGTCGTTTCAAATGCAGTTCTCGAATGTAAAAACCAAGCTGGGGTAATCGAAAGAAATAAAATCCCTAACCACCAATAGTTTAGTTTAAAAATGTTTCGTAATATGATACTGACTGAAAACACGGCAAGGAGAGTAACAAAAACAGATATTGCACGTGTGATAAAAGCCGATTTTCCGAAAAAGATATAGGGCAACCATTGCAGATAAACACTTAAACCTAAGTTGAAATAATCTCCATTGCTAAAGTAAGTTGGTAAGAAAAAATCATATAAGCGATAATTATTCTCTACCAAAGTTGCTATTGAAACAGTTTGAATGGCTTCATCTGTAAAAAAATAGATTGGGAACTTAGTCAAACCGAGTAATCTTGTCGAAAGATAAACAACCACTGCCGCCATAAATAACCACGTGGATAAATCATGTTGCCTTAAAAATATTGAATTAATTTTTTGAATAGGCAAATGAAGATTAAACGCTTCTCTCTTAACCTTTGCTTGGTATATTTCCCCTGTAACATTTTCTTGTTTATGGCTATTTTTCAAAGGCATACGAAAGTATACTCTTATTCGTTTACCTGAATGTAATTTCCCAGATATGATTTTTGTTTGGTTCACCAGCATATATATCAAGCTGTTCGATATGTAACATTTGAACCATTATTGGTTCTGGGAAATCAAAAGATAATTCAGGTGATTCAAAATAACCTTGCCCTTCAAATTGATAACTGACAGGATTTGCCCCCGGAGCAGAATAAGCCGTCATTGTAATTGAAACCTCAACAGAGCCAATAATGATAGAAAAACCATTAATTATTCGTGGTGTTGGAAAGGTAAGTTCAATCACGAATGGATTGGCTTCGTAAGTTTTAACAAAAGTATACGGGTCATTGTCAAATATCAGTTGGATGCTTAGGTTTTGGTCGTCTGCCTCTAGATAGGTATGTCGAATCTTTACATCTTCTCCATTAATTTTGATAGTCGATTCTTGCAATTGTTGACGAAGTGCTTTTTCTTGTGCAAATAATTCATCAGCGATATCTGAATAACGTAACCGAACAAAGTAAAAGCAAGTTGTTCCATCTGGGCAGGGGATAGTGTTTTCAATTTGAAAATCTGTAAGCTTTTCGCTCTGGATTGCGATGTTGTATTCCTCCTTTGTCATGATAAAGAGCGTATTGTTATCAATCTGAAGTTTGTTATCAATGTAGCCTAAGATACTGTGGAACAATATTGGAGAATCGTCGTCCAAAAAGAAACGTACAATTACATCAGTTCCGTTTGTCCAAGCAGGAGAAAACAGAACACGCGTTTCTGGATGTTGCATTGCATATTCCTGAATAGGCTCAAAAACTTGGAATGCACCATATTGCATGCCGCCTAAGCCATAAGTTTTGTACCAAGTTGGTCCATTGCGGAGTGCATCTACAAACATGAACATGTTTACACTAAATAAAACAATAAAAACTGACCATGAAATCTGTGTTTGACAAACATTCCAATGTTTCAGAAAACTAAAATCTTTAATTCTTTTTGCAATAGGGTTCAGTAAACCGGAGATTTGTAATGCTAGAATAAAAGCGAAAAAGAAAATCGTTACTTTATCTATTGTTTTCGAGACAAGTATAGAAACAATAACGCCAGATAATAGAACAACACTTGAAGAGATGATTTTCAAGCGAGACGGTGATTTATCTTCAATCCAGTAATTGAGTCTGTTGATTGGGTTTTCTATCCATGCAATAAACTTGTCGAAGCCAATTGCAGTTAAGATTGCCATTGTAAATACAATTGACATGGTGCGAGAAATTCCGACTTCTACAAAGGCTGTTGCTATTGGTGTAGCAAGCCAACCTATAAGAATGATGCGAAATACTGGTTCACGTATACGCCGTATTGTTTCAATCAACCCAAATAAAGCAAAAGGCAATGTCCATATCATGATGTGACCGTAATCTTTCATAATATGACGTTGAATGGTATTTTCTTCAGTTGTAAACCAATACCATGGGCTCAGCCCATAAAAATATTGAGAGAAATATATTTTTACTTTTTCCCAAACAGAAATATCTGCAAACAAGTAAGAGCCAAGATTATGTAAATGCGCAATGGCATTATCTGGGTCTAATGCCCGAAAACGGAAATATTGAATAGTTAATACTGCCAATAAAAGCGAACCAAATAAAACTGTGCGACGATTTTGCCAATGATATTTCAAATCAAAAATAAAAAGTGCAAAGGCAGTAAACGGCACCAATACTTGCCCGGGGCTATAAGTATAAAAAGCCAAAGCACTAAATACAATAGATAAATATAAATAATTGGGTGATTTGATTCTGTAAAAAGTATATGCCCATAATGCGCCGGCATAAAAGGCGGTGAACTCTGTCATTTCCCAGGCAGTGCGTGAGTGTAAAAACCAAGTTGGGGTAATGGATAAAAATAAAACCCCAGTCCACCAATATTTTGTTTTGACGGCATCTCGTAAAATTAATCCAACGGATATTGCCGCGATGACAGAAATAATTGCGGAGGTAGCCCGTGTGACCACTGCCGATTTGCCAAACAATAAATATGGCAGAACTTGCATGTATACGCCCATGCCTAACGTGAAATATTCATTGTTGCGAAATGCGGGTGGTAAAAATACACCATTCCAATCACGAAAGCCATTTTTTACAAGGTCTTCTGCAAATTGTGTTTGTAATGCCTCATCAACAAAAAAATAGATTGGGAATTGAGATAAACCGATTAAGCGGGTAATAAGATAAATAAATAATGCCCCGAAAAATAACCACATCGGCAAACTATATTTTCTTATAAATGGAGATTGTGAGATTTTTTCAATTAGATTTTTATTTTCAGGCACTTCTTTGCTGACTTCCAGTTGAGACAACGAATCGGAAGTTTGTTCTTTCCCTTGCAAGCGGATTCGCACAGGAATCTCACCATCTTTTTCCTCTCCTGCCTCAATGGTGAGCGTGGCTTTTGTGCCAGCCTTAATCGAAAACTCAACCTCATTTACGGTTGGTTTTGCCTGCTTTGGTTTGCTTTTGGGTTTACGTTTTGTGGTCATACTGTTACAAACAATTTTATCATTTCAAACCCGCCTATGATTTC
>ERZ761602.1281-NODE-1281-length-46703-cov-7.626308_pt1 | contig 46703 bp, 35 predicted proteins | sample MGYA00512165_ERZ761602 | MGnify/ENA primary metagenome ERZ761602 (study PRJEB28899, sample SAMN02445085) | bioreactor sludge metagenome | biome: EBPR sludge; isolation source: Thorneside wastewater treatment plant | place: Australia: Brisbane, Thorneside...
CCCGCCGTTCCGGGGCAGAGGGCCGAGCGCAGCGAGGACCGAGGGCGAGGCATTGGGCCGGAGCGGCGGGCGCATTTCGCTCGCTCTCCTATGGATGATGCTGGTCCTGGGGCTCGTCCTGATCGGATGCGGGCCAGAGAAGCCGAAGGCATCCGCCCCAGTCGCTCGGCCCAAGGTCATCGCGACGACCAGCATCCTGGCCGACGTGGTGAAGAGCCTCGGCGGGGCCCAAGTTGAAGTCGAAACCCTGATGCCGGCCGGCGTCGACCCGCACCTCTATAAACCCACAGCTGGCGACGCATCCAAGATCAGCGAGGCCAAACTCGTGCTCAGTCACGGTCTGGAACTCGAGGGCCGCATGGGCGATATCCTGGGCAATCTCCCGGCCACCACCAAGAGCCTCGTGGTCGGAGACACACTGCCCAAAGAGCGCTTGCGACCGATCCCCGGCCAAGCCAACAAGTACGACCCCCACGTCTGGCTCGATGTCTCCCTTTGGATGCTGATCATCGACCCTATCGTGGCTTCCCTCAGCGAGGTCGTCCCCGAAGGCAAGACCACTTTTGAACTCAACGCCAAAAATCTCAAGGCCGACCTCACCCGCCTCCATGGGGTCGTCCAGAAGCAGATTGAGCAGATCCCCGCCGCCAACCGCGTCCTCGTGACCGCGCATGACTCGTTCGGGTATTTCGGCCGGGCTTATGGTTTGGAAGTCAAGGCGATCCAGGGCGTCAGTACCGCGGCCGAAGCGGGGGTTCAAAGAATGCAGGAACTCAGCCAGTTCCTTACCGACCGAAAGGTCCCCGCGATCTTCACCGAGAGCAGCATTCCACCGGCCAATATCAAGGCGCTGAAGGAGGCGACCTCGGCCAAGGGTTGGACTGTCCGAGAAGCGGGACCGCTCTTCAGCGATAGCCTCGGTGACGAGAAGAGCGGCGCCGCAACCTACTTCGACATGATGGTCGCCAATGCCACGGCGATCTCGTTGGCCCTCCGATGATCTCCCCCGCGCTTTCGGTCTCCGACCTCACCGTCTCCTACGGCGAAAATCTCGCCCTGTGGGATGTGGATCTGCAGATCGAAGCCGGGTGTCTGGCCGCCCTGGTCGGACCCAACGGGGCGGGGAAGAGCACCCTCCTCAAGGCCGCTCTCGAACTAATTCCTCGGGTCACCGGTACAGCCGTCTTCTTTGGTCAGCCCCTGGCTCGCGCTCGCCAGGGAATCGCCTACGTCCCCCAGCGGAGCGCGGTCGACTGGGAGTTTCCCGTCACCGTCCTCGATGTGGCTCTGATGGGATCGTATGGCCGGTTGGGCTGGCTCAAGCGCCCTCGCCGGACCGACCGCGATCAAGCCGTCTCTTGCCTCCAGCGGGTGGGCATCGCGGACCTGGCCCACCGGCATATCAGCGAACTAAGCGGGGGCCAGCAGCAAAGAGTCTTTTTAGCCCGGGCGCTTTTACAAGGAGCCGATCTCTATCTGATGGATGAGCCCTTTACCGGGGTCGATGCCGCGACTGAGTCCACGCTCATCGAGACCATGCGTTCGCTCCGGAGCGAGGGCAAGACCGTGATTGTCGTTCACCACGATCTCCAGACGGTGCCGGAATACTTCGACGAGGTCGTCTTGCTCAACCGCGAGGTGGTCGCCCAGGGGCCCACAGGATCTGTCTTCACGGCCGAGAATCTCCAAACGACCTACGGAGGCAAGTTGGCTCTCCTCACCCCATGACCGAGTGGTGGACTGACTACACGTTGCGGAATGTCACCCTCGGAGCGGTGATGTTGGGGGCATTCTCGGGCATCTTGGGGACCTTTCCCGTCCTTCGCCGCCAGGGTCTGACGGGCGACGCCATGGCCCATGCGACGCTGCCGGGAGTTTGCCTCGCATTTTTGCTCACCCAAACCAAGTCCTACCCGGTGCTGATGGTGGGAGCTGTCGTTGCCGCCCTGGTTTCATTGGCTTTAGTGCAGTGGATTCAGTCCGTTCCCCGCGTCGATCCGGGGTCGGCCCTCGGCTGGGGTCTTTCGACTGCGTTCGGTTTGGGGGTCGTTCTGCTGGGAGTCGTCCAATCGACGCCCAACGCAGGTCAGGCCGGGCTTGAGAAATTCTTGATGGGCCAAGCTTCGGCGATCACCAGCGAGCAAGTCGTGGTGATTGGAAGTGTTGGCGGGCTCAGCGTCCTCATCGTGACGATGGTCGTTCCTCGTCTGGCCCTTGCGACCTTTGACCCAACATTTGCTCAAACCCAAGGCTTGCGGTTGTCGTATTGGAGCGGGCTCTTGAATGCCCTGATGATCGGCGCGATTGCGGTCGGGATCGGGACCGTGGGGGTCATCCTGATGTCGGCGATGCTGATCGCTCCGAGTGCCGCCGCTCGGCAGTGGACCCACCGTCTGGGGCCGTTGCTAGTCTTGGCCGGACTCTTTGGCGCGGTGGGAGGTTTGTTCGGCGCGCTGAGCAGCCTGTGGGTGCCCCGCGCGCCAACGGGTCCGGCAATCGTTTTGTCGCTAAGTGTTCTGGCGGTGGTTTCGATTCTCTTCGGCCGAGATCGCGGGTTGTTGTGGTCACGGCGGAGGGGGGCATGACGACCGACCAAGTGATCATCAGCGTGAGTGCCTTGGCCGGGTTAGCCTGCTCGCTGATTGGCATCTACCTCGTTTTGCGGAGGATGGCGATGTTGGCTGACGCCATCGCCCATTCAGTCTTGCCCGGCTTGGTCGCGGCTTACCTGCTGAGTGGAGGCCCACACCTTCTGGCCGGGATGGTCGGGGCGGTGGCGGCGGCTCTCTTGGCCGTGGGTGGAATCGAGTTCCTCAAGCGCAAAGGGCGTCTCCGAGAAGATGCCGCGATTGGGTTGGTCTTTCCCGCCATGTTCGCCCTCGGAGTCTTCTGGGTGAGCAGCGGTTACCAGAACCTGCACATCGATGCCGACGCGGTTTTGTTTGGCGAGATCGCCTTTGCCCCGTTCGACCGGTGGACCCTGGAGGGCCGGGATATGGGACCCAAGGCGCTCTGGATCTTGGGCGGGCTCGCGGGGCTCAACGCCGCGTTTTTGGCCCTCTTCCACAAGGAACTCAAGCTGACCAGCTTTGACGCGGCACTGGGGAGTTTGGCCGGGTTCGCTCCCGGTCTCATCCAGGGACTGTTGATGGGACTCACGGCGGTGAATAGCGTCGCTGCGATGGGTATGGTCGGGGCCATTCTCACGGTTTCCTTGATGGTCGTGCCTCCGCTGACGGCCTCGCTTTGGACCCGGCGATTGGTGCCGATGATGGGGCTAGCGCTGGCGATAGGGGCGGTGGGATCGGGCCTCGGGGCGGCGTTTGCCCTCCTTTGGGATCTCAGCATCGGGGGCAGCATCGCCTGTCTACAAGGAGTCGGGCTGATCGTGAGCGGCTTGGTAGCGCCCGGGATCGGCCTGCGCGCACGATGGGATTCGCGGCGACGGCAAAGGGATTTCCAGGCGCTCTTGCAACTCACGGAGCGAATTCACCATTTGCCGTCGGCTTCGCCCAAGGAACTAGCTGAGGAACTCGGCTGGTCACCGATCCAAGTGAAACGCCTGCTCGATATCGGGTTACGCCAGGGTGTATTGGGCACAACCGAAACCGGGTACCGAGTCCAACTTGGCCGCTAGATTCTGACTTCGAGCATTCGATCGAGCGAGTGCTTGGCTCGAACCCGAACGTCTTCATCGATTTCGATCGCGTGTTGCATCTTCTCGAGCGATTCCACGATGGATCCGAGCGTGATTCGCTGCATGTGGGGGCAGAGATTGCAAGGACGCACGACCTCAAGTCCAGGGTACATCGCGGTCACGTTGTCGCTCATTGAGCATTCGGTGATCAGGGCGATCTGCTTGAGTCCTTTGGCCCCGATGTGCCGGATCATACCGCTTGTCGAACCGGTGTAATCGGCTTCCGCGATGACATCCTCGGGACACTCGGGGTGGACCATCACGTGGATGCCAGGGTAGCGATTCTTCAACTCCCGGATCTCGGCCCCGGTGAACCGAACATGGACCTCGCACGGCCCATCCCACAGGATCAAGTCCACATCCGGCAGTTGCGACTTGACCCACTTGCCCAGGTACGGATCGGGAAGGAAAATCACACGATTGACACCAAGCGACGCCACGACTTGAACCGCGTTACTACTCGTGCAACAGACATCGGTTTCGGCCTTGACATCGGCGTTGGTGTTGACGTAACTCACCACCGGTACGTCGGGATACTCGGCCTTCAGGCGGCGAACGTCTTCACCCGTGATCGAATTGGCCATGGAGCACCCGGCGCGGAGGTCGGGAAGCAAAACGGTCTTTTCAGGATTCAGGATCTTGGCCGTTTCGGCCATGAACTTGACCCCGCACATCACGATCACCGGCTCTTCGACCTGGGTCGCCTCGCGGGCCAGCTGCAGGCTATCTCCAGTGATATCTGCCAGGACGTGGTAGATCGGTGCGGATTGGTAGGTGTGGGCGAGGATGACGGCGTTACGCTCGGCCTTGAGTTCCAGGATGCGTTGGAGTTGGGGTCGCTGGATCTCCCACTCGGCCGGGGGCACGATGGCTCGGATCTTCTCGTACCGCTCGTCTAAAACTTCGGCCAACGCCATAGGACTAAAGTCTATACGATTCCGCCCGTCTCCGGAGGTTCAAACGAACCCAAGAAAGCGGCGAGAAATGCGCTCTGTGTCGCAACTTTTGTCGGTATTTTCTTGGCAATCCCAAAAAATTACTGTATGCTGAACTCGGTGGTTGGTCTGGGGATGGACCGCCAAAGGCAATGCCATGAAAATGAGAACGATGCCGATTGCCATCGGCGCACTGCTTGTCGCTTGCGGAACCCAATCGAGTTTCGCCCTGTCGCTTCAGAGTTCGCAGATCGGCTGGCTTGCCGATGCTGGGGGATACACGTCCCAGTTCAGCGACTGGGGTTCTCTGGGGATCAGCTACAGCTCTTCGGACTATTCCAGTCTTTACGATGACGGAATGGGAGGGAAGTACGGCTACCTTCAGGTCTTCACCTCTAACGCCGTTCAGTCGAGCAACTGGGCCGTCCAAAACATGTTTGTCTCGTTCAACAGCGCTGGCGAGATGGACCTGACCGGAGACAACCACTGGTTCGACATCGGAGATTCGGGCTTCAACTTGGTCGGATCGACCATGAACTACGGTTATGCCTTCACGAGCTCACCGGTCAACGTTGCTCCCAGCCTGAACATCGCGGCCGGATCGATTGGATACCAGGAAGTCCTTATCGGTGGAGCGGCCGGAGTCGATCCGGATGACGGAGCTTTTTCGGGTGGAACTGGCACGAAGACTCCGCCCGTGGCGAAGAATGCCAAGGGTGGCGGAGCGGCTGCTGGCACCAGCGAAAAGAAGCGCATCAAGATCAAGGATGGCGATGTTCCGGCCATCAAAGAGGACAAGAACCACTGCGGCCCGGGATCGGTCACCAAGAGCCTTGAGTATCTCAAGAAGACCTCACCATTCTTCAGCAAGATCGACCTGACCGGTGGCTACAACGATCTCAAGGCCAACATGGAAACCAACGAGACCGACGGGACCTTCCTCAACAAGTGGCTGGCCGGAAAACGCAAATACACCGCCGACAAGAAGATCCCCGTGACGACCGAATACATCAGTGATCCCGCAAAGATTCTGGACGTGGCCAAGTGCCTCGGCGACGGAGCCGACGTGGAGCTCTTCGTTTATCAGGGCAAGGAGTGGGGCGGCCACTTTGCCTTCACCAGCGAGATCATCATCCACAAGGACGCGATGGGGAAAGTCACCGGGTTTGATGTCAAGACCTTGAACGACTTGATTCAGGGCGATGCTAACGCGGGTAACGACTTGATCACCTATAGCTTCGACGCGACCGGCAAGTGCACCTCGCATGGAACGAACGCCAAGCTGTATGGCTTTATGGTCGAGAAACCCGTGCCCGAGCCTGCGACTCTGATCACGCTGGGAGTGGGTATGGTCGCCGCTCTGCGACGGCGCAAAAAGTAACCGCGCCGCCCGGCCCGGAGGCCACTCCCGACCCAGGGGCCCCGACGCGTCCGCGTCGCCCTGGGGCCCGCCCCCGGTCGGCGCGGGGCATCAGAATAAAGGAGATGCCCCATCTGCAAATCGAAACCACCCGGCGCGTGGCTGAGTCGATCGATCTGGGCGACTTGCTCGCAAACCTGGCCCAGTGGTTCGCGGCACAGGAGTCGGTGGAACCCAAGGCCGTCAAGGCCTATGCCCGGATCCACGACCACTGGGCGATGGGAGATCCTAGCCGCTCGGACTTTTTACATCTCACGGTCGCGATTCTCTCCGGTCGTCCGCTCGACCTTCGGCAGGTGTGGTCCCGCAGCTTTCACTTGATGTTGACCGAGGCTATAAGCCACTCTCCTCTCTCGGATTCCACCGGAATCACGGTGGAAATTCGCGAGATGGATGCACTAACCTATTGCAAATGAAGCGCTACGCCCTCCTCACCGATCTCCACGGCAACCTACGCGCGCTGGAGGCCGTCTTGGCCGACGTTCAAGCGGAAGAATGGGACGGCATCTTTTGCCTTGGCGATTTTGGCGGATATGCGGCGCATCCAAATGAGGTGATCGCCCGCATCCAGGCCCTCGGGATCCCCAGCATCAGCGGAAATTACGACAGCAGCGTCGCCAGCGCCGCGCCCGATTGCGGGTGCCAATACACCAAGCCCTTCGACATCGAGATGAGCGAAGCGAGCTATGCATGGACTCTGCAGCACACTAGCGAGGCGAGCAAGGACTACCTGCGGACCTTGGCTCCTGAGATTCGGTTTGAGGCCGAAGGGTTACGGGTTCTGCTCTGCCATGGGTCGCCTCGTTCGGAGACGGAGTACCTCTTTGTCGAGCGGTCGAATGGCTACTTGGCGCAGTTCGCCGGGGGTGGAACCGCCGACGCCCAGGCCGATGTGATTTGCTTTGGACATACCCATGTGCCGTATCACCGCGAGGTCAAGGGGACCCACTTCATCAATGCGGGCAGCGTAGGTCGGCCCAAAGATGGCGACTCCCGCGCCTGCTGGGCGGTGCTGACTCTGGATGCCGGGAAGGTGACCACCGAGTTCCGCCGGGTGGAATACGATGTGGAAGCCGAAGGCCGCGACCTCGTCGCCGCAGGTCTACCCGAGTACTTCGCCGAGTACCTTCGCTACGGCGGCCAGATCCCGGTCAGAACTGAAGCGGGCTAAAGGCAAGCGCGAACTTGCTCGGATCCAAATAGCGCAGGCCGGGGAGCTGGGGCTTGGTCGGCTGGAGCGGACCGTGCCCGGCCCAGACATATCCGCTGAACCCGCCAAAGCTCGGCACCATGCCCCAGTAGTGTCCGACAAAGGGGAAGGTCCGGCGGAGGTTCGCCTCGATTTCTTCCAATGAGTAGGGGCAGAAGAGCAGGTTGTCGGCCTGGGTAACGACGAAGCCATTCGGACTCAGGATCCGGAGGCAGTCGGCATAGAAAGCGTCGGTGAAGAGCGACTCGCTGATCTCGCCTTCTTCATCTTCATAGGTGTCGGTCGCGTCGATGACGATGAGGTCGTAGGGTTCGAGGTCGCCCTTGACGTAGGGAAAGGCGTCGGCGATCTGAAGATGGACGCGGGGATCGTCGAAGGCGCCATTGCTGACGGTGGGCAGATGCTGGCGGCTGACCTCGACGACTTTGGCGTCAATTTCGACCAGATCGATCCGGGTGATGCTGGGATAGCGGCAAAGTTCGCGGATCACTCCGCCATCTCCGCCGCCGACGACGAGCGCGCGCCGGGGTTCGGGCACCGCCGCCAAGGGAATGTGGACCAGCGATTCGTGGTAGGCCTTCTCGTCGAGCTCGCTGAGCTGGATGTGGCCATCGAGCAGGAGGATCCGGCCAAAAACCTCGGTATCAAGCACCTGGATCCGCTGGAATTCCGACTGCACATCGGCCAGTTCTTGGCTGACTTTGACGGTCATGGTCAGCTTGTCGCTGCGGATGGGGAAGGTGTAGGTGCCGGTTTCCACAAGTAGGTAGGATACCGGCGAAACCCAGACCCGCTTGTCCGGAGCCGGTCCCCTAGTCCGCGTTGCCTGAGTCGATAGGACTCGAAGTCCCAGTAAGAAACCACGACGGTCTTCGAAAACATCATTCTCTTGAACTCGTTCGACAAGAGCGGCGACTAAGCGGCGGCGATCCATGAAGAAGTCCCTCTCGACACGTGGTCGGGAGGGACTTTTTTGTCGTTGGTCTAAAGGACCTTACGACTGGGTGGCTCGGCGACGCCGGGCGAGCAGGCCTAATCCAGCCGCGAGCGCGATCATCGTCCCAGGCTCGGGCACCGGGTTCAGCTGGACCTTGTCAAAGTTCATCTGCACTCCAGTGGTCTTGAAGAATCGGACACTGAGCAACTTGCCGAGATTGGCATCTGTTGCATCAGCGGTGTATTCCAGCGTCAGCGGAACAAAGCTACTCGGGGCGATGGAAGTGTGGTCGAAGTTGATCGCCTTGAGGAGCACGCCCCCGGTCACGTTGCCCGATTCGACTGTCCCTCCGGCATACAGCTCCATCCGGAAGCTTCCAGCAAAGGAGTCGGCACGACGCGCTGCAAGCACGGAAAGTGTCGACGTTCCGACGAGCAGTTCGGCTGCGGTCTGCTGGGCGATCGAGGTCCCATTGCCGTAGAAGATTTGCGTTCCCTCGGGAGCCTCGGCGTTGAAGAAGCCATACCCTGGGAAGATATTCCAGTGGCCGGCTTCGCCAGCCTTGGTCCAACCGGGGAGGCCATCGGTGAACCCACCATTGCCGTATGCTGGGGTCTCAAAGTTGCCGTTCACAATCCACGCCGAAGCGTTGCTTGCGAGGAGAGCCGCAAAAGTCAATCCAACTAATTTTGATTGCATGGCCAGAAGTATAAGACAACAATTTGCGTCAGATAGGCCCTTAGCCCTCAAAGCTAGTAAAAAAACTTGTCACAAATGGGGATCTGTGCGTTCTTTTTTGATTTATTGCTTTCGGTCCCACAAGTTTTGCCTTACCATTGAGCGTTGAGGCCCAGGGGCTTCAGCGAATCGGGCGGAGGCTCACCTTGAGACACGCGAACCCATCGATCTCGAAGTGCTCCACCCGAATGGGTTCCCCTCCCTTGAGTTCGAGTTCGGCGCTGTAGGTCGTGGGGCCTTGGTATTTCCACTCTTCGATAACGACTTGATCTCCGACAGTCACCCGGACTCCGTCGTCGGTGGTGACTTCCAGGCGGTACTTTCCGGCGGGGAAGTCGAGGCGTCCGGTCGAGAGAGTTGCGAAGCGCTCGCTAGGCCCGCCGGCAAACGCCGCGCCCCACCAGTTCTTGTTGAGCTCGGTGAGTTTTTCCGTGAAGATCGGTTCTTGGTCGAAGACCTCTGCTCCGATCTGCCGGGGGTCATTGGCCTCGGACCAGGGGTAGTAGCGGACTTCCCAGTCGATCGGAAACCGTTCGCGGGAAAAGCGGAAGCGGACCGCTTGACCGGCGGGAGTCACCACGCCTCGGTAGTCGGTCGATTCGGTGCCTACGTATTCCAGTTCGATCCAAAAGTCGTTCGCCTTACCCCGGGGGACCGAGACCTCGAGTTCATCCCCGATCACTCCGGTCTGAGCCGAAAGTTCGACGCCCTCCGTTCCGGCAACAAATCGCCAGCGTCCTTTCGGCCCCAAGGTTTCCAGACGAACCCGCAACGAACCGTCGGGTTCGGCCTCGAGGGCGCGCGGCCAAGCTCGGGGGGACCGAAAGTCGTAGGGACCCCATTCATCGACCAGGATGTAGCGACGACCCCGCAGGGTCCCGGGGGGGAGAAAGGCGCTTTGTCCGCCCCGCATCCTCGCCGGAGCGAGCTTGCGGACCTCAGGCGTTGGCTCCATCTTCAAGAACTCCCGGGTGAGGTCCTCGAAAGCGCGGAGGTAATCGGCCCGAGAGAGCCCACCGATTTCCACGCCGTTCTTGTCGACCCGTGGCGGCAGAACCCCCTCGATCTTTGTAGCTTTCTCGTCGGCTGGTTCTCCGAGGCTCCTGACGCGGTCGAAGGTGTTGCCGCGAACGAGTGTGTTCTCCGATTTCTTCACCGAGAGGGCCTGGGTTGAGGTCCCTCGGAAGAGGTTGTCGGTGATCGCATTGTCTCGGTTGCGGGTATCGCGGAATCGGCCATAGCCCCAGTTGGGATCAACCCGGTCGTTCTGCCAGAGGACTACCCCCTCATGGTCACCGATGAATCGGTTTCCGACGATCTGGTTGTTCTGGCCATGCTCCCAGGCAATCGCCTGTCCATTCCACGCGAAGAGGTTGCCTTTGACGAGGCTGTCGTAGCTAAATCCACCCCAAATGCCGTGCCAGCACTCCATCACGAGGTTGCGCACGAAAGAGTTTCGGCTAAAGGTGGCCTCGATTCCGTTGGTGGGGGCGTGAGACCAATCGTTCATATAGAGCAGATTGTCGTTGCATCCGCCCTTGCCGCTGTCCATGGTGCTCTGCCCAGCCCAAAGAAAGAAGCCGTCTCCGCCATGGGTTACCGAGTTATAGGCAAAGACATTGCGGTGTGATTGCTCATAGATCAGGATCCCGGTCGAGTCTTGCCCGCGGTTGTAGACACCATGGGAATAGCCTCGGACGCACCAGTCGATCTGGTTGTAGAGGACCCGATTCTCACGGCTGCGATAGAGTCCAAGTCCGACCGCGCTCAAAAAGGAGAAGTTGTTGTTCCAGATGAGGCCATTGTCACAACGAGTCAGCATGAGTCCGCATTGACCGCCGGTTATTCGGGTGCCCTTGACCTCAAATTTGTCGCACCCTCGCAGGTAGATCCCCGCGCCAAAGCGGAGCCACTCGTCCTTTTCGTTCTGGTGGAAGCTCATCCAGTCGCTGAGGTCCTCTCTTTCGAGGTCGCTCTTGAGCCGCTGCTTCCAGTTGTAGCTAAAGTCCGAATCAATAATGCGGAGACCGGGCACGTTCTCGGCTCTCAGCCCAACCTTGTACCCGTGGACCCGCAGATTTTTGATTGTGATGTTCTCGCCTTCGACTCGTACCCCGAGCCCTTGTCGCTGGTCGGGCTCGGCGGTCGCGGGGCTCCCTCGCAGGGTGAAGCCTTTGAAGTCCAAGACCAAATCCTTGCCCCGGATAACCAGGGCCGGTTGGTCCAGGCTTGGGCTCGGGGCGACCTGTCCCGACCGGGGCAGATCCTTTTCGGACTCAATCAGGATCGGAGTGGCATCGGCGGCGACCATCTGGCTGAGAAAGGCGAGGGCCCACATTGGTCCCTCTAGATTACAGGTTTTTTGTAGGTCCTATTGGTCCTATTGGTCCTACAGGACTTATAGGACTTATAGGACTTATAGGACTTATAGGACCTACAAATCTCCGTCACTCTAGTCGGCTCGGAGGAGCCACTCGTCCCAGCGGGTGTCTTGACCGAACTGAGTCAGGCGGTAGTCCGAGGCGTAGAGCCCGAATCGCTGGCGAGGGCTAGCCTCGATCGAGATCCCGGTGCTGCCCGCGGAGTTGGCATTGTGGCCCTCCCAAACGATGGCCGCGTCGGCAGCGGCGATGACCTGGTCACAGGCGGTCCGGACCGCGTTGGAACTGGCCGAGTTGCGGATCCGGCTAAAGAGGTCCTTCAGATCGCGGTAGTAGCGGAAGATCGTCGGGCTGTAGCTTTGGGCGGCCGTCCTTGCCGCCTTGAAGATCGGAAGGACTTCCGATTCATTGGCAAGGAAGACGCCGGCCGCGTTGTCCATCGCGAGGGCGAGTTCATCCAGTTGGGCAGTGTCGAGCACGCTTTGGGTGATCTTTCGGCTGGCATAGGGCGGATTGTTGAGCATGCCATCGACAAAGCCCTTGCTTAGCGTGCGTGTCAGGCCCTTCGGGTTGTCGCGGAATCCGCCAAAGACTGCGTCGTAGGGATAACCCTCTCCGGGAGGGCTCTCTTCGCTCCCGATCACAAAGTCGGCGAAGGGACGGGCTTCGTAGGCCACCTCCAGCATCTGCATCAGGCTGGCGTCCCAAGCGAGGATATCGAACCGGTGGCCGTCGAGAGCCTGGGCGATCTCCCAAGTCTGGATCGCATTTCCGGTTTGGTCGTCAAAGCTGACGGCTCGGGTCGAGCGGGCGCTCCGATTCCAGCCAGAACCATGGTTCCAAACGATCAGTGCGTATCGGTTGGCTGGATACCGAGCCTTGCCCCATTGGATGAAGTCGTTGAGAGTCTCGGGGAGACCCATGTCGGTGTCCGCGGCGAGCTGTTGAATGACCGGGCTTTGGACGCCTTCCTGGTTGTTTGCCTGGACGAGGAGTCGCCGGGTTCCGTCAAAACTGGAGCTGGCAAAGATCTCTCGCGACTGCTTCCACTGGACGACAAAGCGGAGGTCTGGGTTGTTGGCGACCCGCTCCATTTGATCCACGTTCAGGTCGCTGTAAAGATAAAGATCGTTGGCGGCATTAATGTAGACCAAAACCGTCCACTCTGATCGCGTCGCATTGGGTTCTGCGACCGAAACTCGGGCCGATCCGGTCAAGCCACTGGCCGTGTGAGTGGCGCGAACTTGACCTTCCCCAAGGTTGCTGGCGGTAAAGACTCCTCCCGACGTGACATTTCCAACGCCACCAAGGACCGACCAATCAAAGGCGCCGGACTCGGTGAAGACCGCCCGATTCGAGGCGTCAAAGGCAGTCGCATAGAAGGAGCGGCTGGCCCCGTTCTCAAGCAGTACATCCACTGGATTGACCCGGATTCGGCTGAGTGCCGAGCCGACCGAGGTTTGGACGTTGACTGCTCCATTGACCGTCACCGGCATCCGGATCTCGCCGAGCCGAGCGCCGTTGGCATCAACTCCGGAGAAGAGGTTGGCAACGAGCAGATACTCGCCGCCCGGGATATCGGGCAAGACGATCGCATCGCCTGAGGCGCGATTGAGGAGCAAGCTCGCGACGTTGTCCCCATCCGGCTCTTGAATCGTGATGACTTGCGATTGGCCCGAGCCCCCGATGGGATCAGCCCGTCCAGACCATTCGGTCAGATAGCTGATATCCCCCGGAGAGAGAATGGTCCCGCCACCGGTGGATCCGCCTCCGCCGCCACATCCAGCCACAACGAGGGCCGCAAGCGCGGCGAGAGGAAACTGCCAAGGTCGAAACATCCTAGGCGAAAGACGCGAGTCACTACCCATCCGTTTTGCCATTTTGCCATGGAGATACGGCATCCATCATCCAAAGATCAAAGATAGCGTGCGCGATCAAGGATCGATTCAAGAATTGGCCGAGTTACTCTCGGCTTATGGGGTGCATCTAGGCGAAGATCCGAGCCAGATTCACGGCCTCGGATTTCCGGTCGTGGTCGAGGATTCGCTGGGCCAGACGCTCTCCATCGTGCTGCCTGAGCCCGCCCTCGCGCCCGTACTCGCGACCGATCGCGTGGGGCTTGTGGTGGCCGACGCTAGCGGTTTCATCCGCGTCTCTTGGGGCATCGCGCGCTATCGAAACTATCTCTTGGTCGGGGAAAACCTTCTCGACACCGAACTCGCTCTCCTCGTCGAATCTGGCTTCCGAGGCAATTCGGGATCTGTTCTTTTCGACCGCATCCGTTTCTACATCGGTGAGTTCTGCGAGCGCACGCAAACGCTGGCTATCCTTGTCGTCGAAGCTGAAAACGAATCTCGGGCCTTGGCCGAAGCCGAAAAGGTGGGTCGGAGTGCCGAGCTCATGCGCAAGTTGGGAGCAGCCCTTACGATGCATCAGAATCTGCATCCGCTCGCCCTTGCTGCGGTCCACGAACTTTCGAGCGTCTGCGAACTCGCGGCGTGTCTTCTCTGGGTGACCGAGCCGGGTTCAAATCGGATGTCCCTCGTGGGAAGCGTTGGTGCGAGTCGTCAAGGAACCTCGGCGGTCACCCAGTTGGATCCCGAATCGGAGATCACCTGCATGGCCGAACTCGTCGCCATGAGCCGCCGCGAGTATGTGGCCAAGGGGCTTCACGAAAACGTGATGACGAGCCAACTGGAGGCGCGATTCTGCTACCTGACTCCGGGGGCGATTGGAGTCTTTCCGATGATCGTGGGCGAGAAAGTCGTCGGCGTCCTTGAGGTGATCGCCCGAGAAGGAGACGCCTCGTTCATCGAGCAGCTGGATCTTTTCCGTACGGCGAGCGAGCACCTAGCCCTGGCCGTGAATAGCTCGATGCTATTTGAAAACTTTGAGCGGTTGGCGACCAATGACCCTCTGACCGGCATCGCCAACCACCGGGCGATGCAAGAATTTCTCCAGCGCCGGGTCTTCGAGAGCCTGAGGAATAACACGATGATGGGGGTGATGATGATCGACATCGACCACTTCCGTAGCTTTAACGAAGAAGAAGGGCACGATGTCGGGGATCAGTGTCTCAAGAAGGTCGTGGAGGCGATCCAGGCCTGCATCCGGCCCTATGACCTAGCCGCCCGTTATGGTGGCGAGGAGTTCACCGTCATCCTTCCCGGGACCAATCCGGCCGCTTGCGAGCACGTCGCCGAGCGGATTCGGGAGAAGATCGAGCAGATCAGTATCGTGGGCTCGACGGGAAATATTCGCCAGGTGACGGGGAGCATCGGCTGTGCATTCTTCCCGAACACGAGCCGCGATCCGCATGGGCTGCTCAAGGCCGCCGACAAGGCGCTCTATGAGGCAAAGAAGGCAGGGAGGAACCGCGTCGCCAGCTTCCACGGCGAGTTCCAGCTGGAGCACGTCCCGGTGACTTACGATCTCACCACCCTTGAGATCCTTCTGACCGAAGAAGAGAAGCAAGAAGGGCGCCGGCTGCGACAACTGGCCGAGCCCCTCATGCGTCAGCTTGCCGAGCAGCTTTGCTTAAGCAAGAACCAGGAACTGATGGTGCTCGGGCTCCTCAAGGTCGCGCCAAAGTACCGCCGGGTCCGAGATGAAGATTTAGTAGCATTTCAAAAGCTGGAAAAATCGCCCGAGCTGCGGGTGCTCCTACCGGCGCTTCACGCTCTCGACGAACGGTATGACGGGACCGGACCAAAGGGGCTGGTGGCGAACAAGATTCCGCTGCTCGCGAGGGTGTACGACGTGGTTCAGGACATCATCCTGAACAATGGCGCGGACTTGGCTCACGACCACGGCCGGTATGATCCGCACATCGTGGACCTTGCGGCCGGGTTCGAAGAAGCGGCCTGACCTAGGCGGTCCCTTGACACGCGTCTCTTGGGAAAGGTATCTTTCCGATTCTCTGCAGGCAAGGTCTGCCGTTGTATTCAGCCCGCTACGGTCGGCTGTGTAGAGCGGCAAACAGTCTGCCTCGAGAGAAATACACAACGCAGAACACTGGGTTTGACGCAAGCGAACAACACACGATGCCACTCGACAAGCAAGTAAAGCAAAAGATGATCTCGGAATACGGGCTCAAGGATGGGGACACCGGAAGCACCGAGGTCCAAATCGCCATTCTGCAGCAACGCATTCTTCAGATCACCGACCACCTCCGAACACACCGAAAGGACTTTCACAGCCGACGAGGCCTGATGCTCCTGGTTGGTAAGCGGCGGCGGTTGGAAGGCTATCTGCGTGCCAAGGACATCACCAAGTACCGGGAGCTCATCAAGAGCCTCGGCATCCGCGAAGTCAAGCCTCGTTAATACGAAGGCCCAATGATCCATTCACACGAATTTGAGGTTGGAGGCAAAACCTTCAGCCTCGAGACAGGACGGGTTGCCAATCAAGCTGGCGGCGCCGTCCTTCTTGGTTTAGGCGAAACCGTCATCTTATCCACCGCGACCATGTCGCAAAACAAGCGAGAGGGAATCGACTTCCTTCCCCTGGTTTGCGACTATGAAGAGCGCAAGTACGCCGTCGGAAAAATCCCCGGCGGGTTTATCAAGCGCGGAGGACGACCGAGCGATAAAGCCGTGCTCGTTAGCCGACTGATCGACCGACCAATCCGCCCACTCTTTCCTAAGGGTCTGCGCAATGACGTCCAAGTCATCGCCATGACCTTTGCCGTCGAGCAGGACAATCCGCCCGACGTCCTCGCCATCACCGCGGCCGGAGCCGCCCTTGCCGTCAGCGACGTCCCGTTTGCGGGTCCCATCGCCGGCGTTCGGGTCGGAATGGTCGACGATGAGTTCGTCCTCTTCCCCAGCAACGATCAGATTCAAACTTCCAAGCTTGATCTCGTTGTCGCCGGCCACAAGGGTGCCATCAGTATGGTGGAAGCCGGGGCGACCGAGGTCTCGGAAGAGACCATGGTCAAAGCTCTCAAGCTGGCGCACGATGCCATCCGCCAGATCTGCGAAGAGATCGAAAAGTTCTCTGCCAAGGTCGCCAAGCCGAAGCGCCAAGTCGAGCTCCAAGAGGTCGACAAGAAGCTGATCGCCGACATCGAAAAGGGTTCCGGAAAGGAAATCGCGGCCGCCATCGTCAACCCCGACAAGGCCTCGCGCGAGTCGGCCTTGGGCGATCTAACCAAGGAACTCGTTGCCAAGTACACCGAAAAGTACGAAGGTGACGCGGACAAGATCAAGCAACTTCCCGAAGCCGTCGACAAGGTGATCAAGGACACCGTCCGCAAACTCATCATCAACGATGGCAAGCGACCGGACGGCCGTGGACTCCGCGACATCCGAAATCTGGAAGCGATTGCTGGACTCCTGCCGAAGGTCCACGGTAGCGGACTCTTCACTCGGGGCCAGACCCAGGTCATGACGGTCCTGACGCTCGGTCTGCCCGGTGATGCCCAAACTCTGGACGGAATCGAAGAGGTCCCCGACAACCGCTACATGCACTTCTATAACTTCCCGCCCTATTCGGTGGGTGAAGTGCGACCCCTGCGCGGAGCGGGCCGCCGAGAAATCGGCCACGGCGCACTGGCCGAGCGAGCTCTTCGCCCGGTGGTGCCGATCGAAGACCCCAATTTCCCCTACACCTGCTTGCTGATCAGCGAAGTCTTGGAGTCCAACGGCTCCACTTCCATGGCGAGCGTCTGTGGTTCGACCCTGGCTCTGATGGATGCCGGTGTGCCGATCAAGGCTCCCGTCGCCGGAATCGCCATGGGCCTGATGTCCGATGGCAAGAAGTTCTCTGTTCTCACGGATATCCAAGGAATGGAAGACTTCTGCGGCGACATGGACTTCAAGGTTACCGGGACGCGAGAGGGAATCACTGCCCTCCAGCTCGACACCAAGCTCGACGGAATTCCCGAAAAGGTTCTGGCCGATGCCTTGGCTCAGGCGAAGGAAGCACGGTTCCAAATTTTGGACGTCATCGAGGCCGAGATTGCTCAGCCCCGTGGCGAGATCAACCTCAACGCTCCTCAAGTCACCACCGTTCAGATCAACCCTGAGAAGATCGGCGCGCTAATCGGACCGGGTGGGGCGACCATCCGGCGCATCACGAGCGAGACTGGTGCCACCATCGATGTTCAACAAGATGGCCGCGTGCTGATCGGAGCGACCGACGGAGCCAAGGCCAAGGCCGCGATCGAAGCCGTGAAGGCTGTTACCGCGACCGCCGAAGTGGGAGCCGAGTTCAAGGCCAAGGTCAGCCGACTCATCGGACGTGGTGCCCTCGTGGAATACATGCCGGGCAAGGACGGAATGATCCCCACCAACCAAATCACCACCAAGGAGATCCGTCGTCCCGACGATGCTCTGAACGTCGGCGACGAGGTCAACGTCAAGGTCATCCAAGTCGACGCCCAAGGTCGAGTGGACTTCACCGCGATCGGTCTTCCCCAAGACCTCCCGATGCTCAAGGATAACGAGGGTGCAACTCCACCTCCGCTCGAGCAAGGTGGCGGCCGAGACCGAGATCGAGGCGGACGCGACGGTGGCCGTGATCGAGGTGGTCGAGACCGGGATCGAGGTGGACGTGGCGGATTTGACCGCGACCGAGGCGACCGCAACGATCGAGGAGATCGAGGCGAGCGGAATGACCGAAGTGACCGCGGCGAGCGCGGTGACCGGGATCGCAACGATCGCCCGGAGAAAGCCGTCGTGAGCCAGACAGAATCCGAATCCGGTTCGGTCGAGATTCCGGATGACTTCCCCAAGAAGTCGAAGGCTGCCGACGACGTGAACACCCGATTCCGACCCCGTCGGTAAGCGAGGTTCACGAAACCGTTGAGTGGTCCCTGGTTCCTTGGAACCAGGGACCTTGCTTTTGCAAAAAGTTCCCAATAATCATTCGACTTTTTGTCTCTTTTCAAACAAGAACGGCTAAATCAAGTACGAATACCGATAGGTCCAGAGACCCAATGTGCCCTTTTGGGCTTGGACTTGGGGGAGGACTCTGCTATCATGACTGGTATCGAATGCGCTGAACTTCTAAATTTTGCGCAAAACGACAGCGAGCCAACTCCCAGGGGGAATCAGAGACGATTGCGGAGGAAGGCCCGTGCATTGGAGGAAAACATGCTAGGCAAGAAACCAACTTTCAGCACGTTGCTGAAGGGAACAATGGCAGTCTTGGCTTTCGGCATCGCTACCGTGGGATATTCGCAAAGTTGCGGACACGACCACAGCACCGCCGGGGCAAGACCCGCCGTAAAGATCAACACCAAGAACAAGGTCGCTCAGCGACTTGTCGCCCAATTCAACGAACGGGGATCCAAGACTTGTATCCCGATGGCACCGATGCAAACGGAGTTCGTCTACTCCGGCAATGTGGCCTACGGTTCGCCCATTACGTTCAGCTACAACCTGATCACCTTTGAAGATTCGCCCAACGCGAAGCTCGAGTGGACGATGCCCGAAGGCGTCCGGATCGTCCGAAACCCGGTTTCGCTCAACAATGGTGAGTTCACAAAGGATCAGCCTTACAGCTTCACGACCCAGTTGGTGATCGACCGCCCGGGTACCTACAAGCTTTCGGCTCGAGTCGAGTCCGGTCAACCGGAATTTCGATATTGGAGCAAGCGCGATTTCTACATTTACGCCGATGCCAGCGGCATCCGCATCGAGAGCGAGCTCCCGGTCCCGGCCGAAGCTGGGGTGGAAGAAATGCCGGCTCCGGCCATCGCCACTCCGGCCGACGAAGCTCGATTCGAACCCAACTTCCTTCCTGCCCATTGGGGCACCCCGCACCTTCTGAGCGAGATCGAGAACACCGGTGGCGTGAACACCCAAGCGGTGGACACGACGATCAACGGAACGTTCCGCTATCGCAACGAAAACGGCGGTACGACGGCGGCCTATGGCACCCTCGTCCAGGCTTGGGATGATGATTTCTTCGGAGATACCCTTCTCGCGGAAGCCGTGGTCGATGTAAACGGAAACTGGACGCTTTCGTTTGATAACGACGTGGAAGGCTTCCCCGAAACCGGGCGTGCCGACGTGTACATCGTATTCCGCACCGAGAACGGAGCGGTTGGCGTTCGGGACTATGGCGGAGGAGCCTACACCTCTACGACGGCCATCGAGTGGCCCGACATCACCGACGGCACCAAGACGGCTCCGGGTTGGTATGCCGATTGGGGCACCATCGGAACTTCGGATAGCACCGAGCGTGCCTTCCAGGTCACCGACTCCATGTCGCGAGCTTGGGCCTACACCAACTTCGACCTTGGCGCCGACTGCCAAAAGCAATGGCTGGAATGGCGACTTGGCAAGAACGACGTCTGGCCAAACTACAGCCGAGCCAATAACACCCAGTACATCGGCGACCTCGACTTCGATAGCGAAGACGTGATCTACCACGAGTACGGCCATGGCCACATGGACTGGCTGTATGACAACAGCGATTGGCCCCCAGGAGCTGGCGGATCTCACAGCATCACTGGTCACTACACCGAAGGGCTGGCGATGAGCGAAGGCTACGCCACCTACTACTCCCACGGAGTCGAAGGTTATGACCGACAGTTCACGTATGAGCACCCGACCGCTGGCTACGACTTCGATAGCGACGCCAACTGGGACGGCGTTGGATCTGCGAACGGCAACAGTGACGACCAAAGCGGCACCGGTGGCCGACCCTCGGGTTACACCACCGAGTCGGTCGTGCAGGCCTTCCTGCTCGATATCGCTGATAGCCGAAACTCTCCGACCGACCTGTACGATCACATGTCGCTGAGCGGCGATGAGATCTACGACGTCATGCAGAACTACAAGCCGGGTGGACACAACATCTACACGATTCGTGAGTTCTACGATGGCTGGTATGCGCGCAACCACCCGTTCCGCGCCAAGATCAATGGTCAGATGATGGTTCACGGGATGACCCAGAACCGCAGCACCCGACCGGTGATCGGCATCTTCAGCCAAGGCTCATGGGGCGGTACCTGGTATCGCAACGGCTACGGCAGCGCGAATGTGACGGTCAAGAACTATGGTTCGCAGACCCAGAACATCCCGCAGCTATGGACCTGGCTGACAGGACCTGGCGGAGAAGACAATCCTGGCTCTAGCCATCTCGGGGCTGACTTTAACATCAATCTGGCCGCTGAAGCGACCCACTACATGTTCAATTCTCAGCCGCACATCCTGCCGACCCATCGAGTTCTCGGTAGTCACCGAATCCTCTACAGTTGGTATGCACCTGACGGAGGCTTCTATGGCCTTCTGCCGGGTGAAGCGGGAACGGGCGAGGCGATCTTCAAGAACGTCGTCGCCGACCCTGATGCAGCCGACTTCTGCAATGCTCAGGACGAAGGCAACTACAGCCCGATACGCAACAAGCTTCGAGTCTTTGCTCAAGCTGATGACTATGATGGCGGCATCCTTGGTTACTGGGTCCGCATCGGTACCTCTCCGGGGGCCGAAAACATCATGGGATGGACGTACACCGAGGCTCTGAACCAGACGAGCTTCGACAAGACATTCGACATTCCGCTGCAAGCGGCCGGAACGCGAGTCTTCGCTCAAGTCGCCGCCCGCAACACCGACGGCTTCGACACCTTCGCGAATACCGATGGAATCTTCCTCGGCGATGCAACGGTTGGCGTGATCAACAGCGTGGTGGACGACGGCACGACCCAGTCGAGCCTGAACTCCCTGCACTTCGTTGCCACGGGTAGCGACCCCGAATCGGGAATCGCCGCTTGGTGGTACCGCATCTATGATCAGAACAACAACGTTGTTCGAGCCTGGACTCGAGTGGTCTCTTCGGCCACGACGTGGGACTTCACCGCGACCGGGCTTACCCTCGTGAACGGGAACACCTACTTCGTCGAAGTTTCGCTGGAAAACAACGCGGGCTTCTACGCCTACCGGACCTCCAACGGAATCCGAGCGCTTGTGCCGCAAACGCTCAAGGGCAAGGTCGTTCTGCCGGATACTCTGGAGAATGGAAAATCGATCCAGATGTGGCTCCAGGATAGCAACTCGTTGACATGGGAGCAGTTCCTGACCCCATCCCTCAACGGGGTCGGTGATTTCGCCGTCGATGTGAGCTTCTTCGGTCCGAAGTACATTTACATCAAGACTAGCAAGCACCTCTGGCGAAGCAGGCTGATCAATGTCAGCGGCTCGGGGACCACCGTAGCTGGTACTTGGACGCTGATCAATGGAGACATCGATGGAGACAACTCGATCACCATCTTTGACTACATCGACCTGTCCTTCGCCTTCGACACGGTGCCTGGCGATGCTCGCTGGGATGCACAGTGCGACCTCGACGAGGACAACGCGATCACCGTCTTCGACTACATCATCCTGTCGAACAACTTCGGCACCGATGGCGATAGTGGTTAGTCGGGATCGATAAGTCAGTGATTCCTCTGGGATCATGAAGCAAGGCGTGCCCCTCGGCTCCATCCGGAGTCGGGGGGCACGTCGCCATAATTGTCAGGTTTTCGCCTAGTTCTGATTAAGGTCTTGGCATTTAGGGACCAAGGCGTCTACACTGTTGACAGGTATTTGCAATGCTCCGTGGACTCTGTCTTCCCACTCTATTTGGCTTAGGACTGCTGAGTTTGCCGGCCCTGAGTTCGGCGAATTCTGGTCTCCGAGCCGACCTCAAGTCCGTTGGGTCGTCGGCATCGTCTGACGCGATTCGCCTGCAACTTGATGTTCAAAGCCCGGAGCCTATTGAAAGGGCCACGGTGACCTTTTCGGCCCCAAGTGGCTTCTTGGTGACTCCCGGTGGCGGTTGGACGCGACCCAAGGCAATTGAGGCAAACGAGACCTATTCGGCCTATGCCAAGGTCACCCCTCAGCAACTTGGAAAGGGCAGTCTCTTCGTGACCCTACAGGGTCTGCAGAACGGAAAGCAGATTTTCGTCCAACGCGAGATGCTTCTGGAGGCCAAGGGTAGCCAGATCGTTGCCCGTTTGGTGACTGGTGGAGATGCAATGGTGGAGCCGACGAGCATTGAGCAGAGCTTTGTCGGAGAAAATTGGCAACTCCCCCGACCCGCAGAGAGAGATGAGGAGGCGATCGGCGGCGGCGGCCTCAACTCCTCTGGTGTGGACTGTACGGTGACGGGTCAGCTCTTGGCCTTCCAGGATGGTAACGTCGCCTTTGGCGTAGCTGGGGCTACGGTCGACGCTTACGATGATGACGGCCTCTTTAAGCAGTATCTCGGGAGCACGATCACCGACTTTGATGGCAACTGGATTTTCAGCTTCGACAACGATACCGATAACCAGTTTGGCGAGAGTGGCACGGCCGATTTTTATGTCAACTATGTCCCGACCAACTCTGCGGTCGGAGTTCTGCACAACCTATCTCTCGGGATTTGGTCCGTTCCTACGGAATATGGACGGCATACCCTTCGAGACATTCAGGACGGTAGTCGGGCATATCCCTCTGAGATCTTTTCGTTCGATGCCGGATTTGCCGCACTCGACGCCATGACTCGCGCGTGGGCACATATTTCATCGGATTACGGCTATTCTGCGATGCCCTTTGTTCGAACTTATCTGAACAAGGCTGGCTTCGGCTTCCCACGGTTCTTCGACTTTGGTGCTTACTTTGAGTCCGGAGAAGGTCGCATCTTCTGCGGGTCGCCCGACTACGCTAGGTATCGAACCTCCGTCGCTGCGTTCTATGGAGCGCTGTATCAATTTTCCGTGACAGGGTCGGCGATTCAGTTCGACATGGCCTATCTTCCAGGGGCAACCGACCAGGTTTCGCCGCAGCAAGCTTTTGGGATGGGACTCAGCGTCGCCATAGCAGCCGGGGCCTTTGGTTTCCCCGAGTCGCTGACGACCTTCGATTTTGACCGGCCAGCATCTTCCGTTGAGACGGTCAATTTTGAGATCAACCATGACGGGTTCGGTGCGGCCAATGGTAACGAAGACGACCAGAGCGGGACGGGCGGGCGCACGAGTGGCCATACGCAGTTAGCGGCGGTTGCTGGCTTCTTCCTCGACTTGATGGATAGCCGTCAAGACGCCCATGACTATATGAATCTTTCTCCGAGTCAGGTTCATGGGGTGATGAGCACCTATCGCCCGGGCGGGCTTTACACGGCGACGGCGCAACAGTTCTTCGATGGGTTCACGCTTCAGAACCGTCCTTTCCGTCCCCGGATCAGTGGTTTGATGATGACCCACGGGATGACCCAGAGCCGGGATGACTTCTCTCCGGTGGGACTCGTGAGCAGCAGCATCTCGGCCGTGCCCTGGACTCGGAACGGTCCGGCCAGTGCCACGATGGAGGTTCGGAACTTCGGTTCTCAGTCCACCACGATTCCTGCCTTCTGGGCGTTGTTGACGGGGCCTGCGGGTCAGCAGTCGAGTCCGACTCAACTGGGGATTGCGGGTCCTGTGACTTTGGCACCTGGGGCTGGTTACTTCTTCAATCCATCGGTTCGGAATATCCTTCCCGAGCACCGGGTGACGGGTACGCACCGGGTTCTCTTTGCCCAGACTTCTCCTGGAAATCAGTTCCGCGCAATGTGGGAAGCGAATTCAGGGGTGGCATGGGAGTACTACCCTAGCGTGGTCGCGGATACGACGGGTCCCAACTTTCTGAACGTTCAGGACGAAGGGAACGCGACGTACTCGTCTGCCTCGATGCGGATCACGGCCCAGTCGGATGATTTCAATGGCGGGATCGAGGGGTACTGGGTTGCAATTGGCGCGTTTGAAGGCGACACGAGCGTTCGTGGCTGGGAGTTCTTCCCCCGTTTGAACCAGACGAGTTTCGACATTACGTTGAGCTTCCCGGCTCAGGGTGTGGACGACGTTTTGTATGCGACGGTTTATTCTCGCAATACGGATGGGATCTTGAGTGCCCCGGCCTCGACCGATGGCATCCGCATCCTCGATGCCTCGCCTCCCGTAGTCACCTCGGTGAACGACGGAACGACGATCTCGAGCTTGTCACAGGTCAGCTTTTCGGCAACGGCGACAGAGCCAGATACGAGCGTGGATGCGTGGTGGTACCGGATCTACGATGAGTTTGGCAACGAGGCTCGCAGCTGGACGAACACAGGAATTGGCGGCTACACGTTCAATTTCACGGCCACTGGGCTGAGCCTGGTGAATGACCGTCGGTACTTCATCCAGGTTGCGGCGATGAATCGCGATGGGATTTTTGGCTACGGGATCAGTGATGGATTCCGAACGGCTCGAGCGGTTTTGGTGGTCCTTTCGGTTCAATCTCCTGACGTGAGCACGATCGGCAAACCGGTGGATCTTTGGATCAAGAATCCCGGGGTGGGGACCGGTGGCTACGTTCAGTATGTGAACCCGATCGTCAATTCCTCTCGCCTCATCTTCTTCGAGACCACCCACTTCGGTAACCGTGGGATCGTTCTTCGAATCGGCAAGCACCTTTGGAAGTTGCAAGACGTGAAGATCAATGCCAATTCCGAGCCCAACGTGGTGGGGACTTGGTTGTTGACGAATGGCGATGTGGACGGTGACAACATCGTTTCGATCTTCGACTACATCGAGCTTTCTCTGGCTTTTGGAACGGTCGCGGGCGATGCGGATTGGAACGAACGAGCCGACCTCGATGAAGATGGCGAAGTGACCATCTTCGATTACATCATCCTCTCGAACAACTTCGACATCATCGGAGACTTTTGAGCTGGTCCCCGGGGGGATGGACCCCGCTAGGATCGTGACGAGAGGAATGCCCCCTGGCACCAATCGGAGCTGGGGGGAGTGGTGTGATTCTTGTCAGATTTCAGACTAATAGACACCGGTGTCTAGGCATTTGTTGCCATCTTCGTATAGAATATCGCAGGGTAATTGCAATGTTCCGCCAGTACTGTTTTGTATCCATTCTCTCTCTTGGCCTTCTCAGTCTCATGGCATCGACTCGGGCTGAGTCGAGCTTGCGAGCCGATCTCAAGGTTGTCGGACCAGCTACTGCGGCCGATGCAATTCGCCTGCAACTTAAAGTCCAAAGCCCGGAGCCCATTGAACGGGCAACGGTGAGATTTTCATCTCCCAAGGGATTTCTCGTGACTCCTGGGGCGGGCTGGAGCCGACCCAAACCGATGCTGCCGGGACAAAACTACTCGGCCTATGCCAAGGTCACCCCGCAGCAACTCGGGAAGGATGTTCTCGCCGTCACGTGGGAGGGAGTCCGCAACGGAACTCAGGTCTCGATCCACCGCGAAATCCTCTTGGAGGCGCGGGGTGGCCAGATTTCCGCGCGGTTTCTGAATGAGGACGATCTTTGGGTGGTTCCGGCTAGTGAGGGCCAACCTGCCCCCAATTTTATCGGCAAAAACTGGAAACTACCGCTTCCTGCTCCCCTCGATCAGGAACCGGCTGGGGGTGGAGGGCTGAACACAGCCGGAGTCGACTGCACGGTATCCGGGACTTTTTGGGTTCGGAATGAGGAAAACCAGGACTTCGCCGTCGCCGGATGTGCAGTGGATGCCTATGATGAAGACGACCTTCTTGGGGATCAGTACCTAGGCACCACGATCACGGATTTCAGCGGGAACTGGACTTTCAGCTTCGATAACGACACCGATTTTGAGATTGGACAATCCGGCACGGCCGACTTTTTCGTCCGGTATCGACCCGCCAATTCGGTGACCGAGGTTCAGGTGCGACCCTTCGGAATATGGACGACGGACTCAACACTTCCGGATTACGGTCCGACAAACTTCAGCAATATCCCTGACGGAACACATTCTTACGGGCTTAGAGTCTGGACCGGATCCATCTGGCGATTCATTACCCATGACGCCATGACCAGAGCCTGGGCCCACGTCACCTTTGATTACGGCTACAGCGGAATGCCGTGGATCCCGTTTCGCAATGATTTTTTCTTTCCGAATGAATCTGGCTATAACTCGTTCGGGGCGATGTTCTCCGGTGGCCAGTCGTTTGTGTACGCCGGGTGGTCGGGGCACGGTAGGTATCGCGAGACCGTCGCCACGTTGTACGGTGCGCTTTATCAATTCGCGGTAACTGGCTCGGCGATCCAGTTCGACATGATGAATTTGCCGGAAGCCACGGCCCATGTCTCGGCCCAGCAGGCTTTTGGGATGGGGCTTAGCGCCGCAATCGGTTCGGGGACATTTGGGTTTCCTGAATCGCTCGGACTATTCCAGCCTAGTCGCGGTTTGGAGACCATCAACCTAGAGCAGAACCACGATGGATTTGGAGTTGTAAACGGCAACGAAGACGACCAGAGCGGGACGGGCGGGCGCACGAGTGGCCATACCCAACTGGCGGCCGTTGCCGGCTTTTTCATGGACTTGATGGATAGCCGTCAAGACGCCCACGACTACATGAACCTTTCCCCCAGCCAGGTTCATGGGGTGATGAGCACCTATCGCCCGGGCGGACTTTACACGGCGACAGCCCAGCAGTTCTTCGATGGCTTCACGCTTCAGAACCGTCCGCACCGACCGCGGATCAGCGGCTTGATGATGACGCACGGGATGACGCAGAGTCGGGATGACTTCTCTCCGGTGGGGTTGGTGAGTAGCAGTATCAGCTCGAACTGGACGCGCAACGGCGGGGCCGCGGCCGCGATGGAGGTTCGCAACTTCGGCTCCCAGTCCATCACGATCCCTGCTTTTTGGGCGCTTCTGACGGGACCTGCGGGTCAGCAGTCGAACCCGACCCAGCTTGGGGTGACGGGTCCGGTCACCCTTGCGCCGGGCGCCGGTTACTTCTTCAATCCTTCGGTTCGCCACATCTTGCCCGAGCACCGGGTGACCGGCACTCACCGAGTTCTTTTTGCCCAGACCTCGCCCGGAAATCTGTTCCGCGCAATGTGGGAAGCGAACTCTGGGGTCGCCTGGGAGTACTACCCGAGCGTGGTGGCCGATACGACCGGGCCGAACTTCCTGAACGTTCAGGACGAAGGGAACGCGACGTACTCCAACAATTCGATGCGGATCACGGCTCAGTCCGATGACTTCAACGGCGGGATTGAGGGGTACTGGGTTGCAATCGGATCGTTTAGCGGCGATACGAGCATTCGTGGCTGGGAGTTCTTCCCCCGGTTGAACCAGACGAGTTTCGACATCACGTTGAGCTTCCCGCCCCAGGGCGTGGATGATGTTCTGGTCGCGACGGTCTATTCACGCAACACGGATGGAATCCTGAGCACTCCCGTCGCTACGGATGGCATCCGTATCCTCGACGGCTCGCCTCCGGTGATCACGTGGCTGGACGATGGAGTGACCTCGGCCACGACGACGCAGATCGCCATAACGGCGACTGCCTCGGAGCCCGAGACATCGGTCGACGCGTGGTGGTACCGGATCTTCGACGAGTTTGGATCCGAGGCTCGTAGTTGGACCAATACGGGACTCACCGGTGGCACCTTCAACTTCACCGCGACCGGGCTGAACCTGGTCAACAACCGGGTCTACTTCGTCGAGGTCGCGGCGATGAACCGAGACGGGATCTTTGGGTACCGCACCAGCGACGGTGTCCGAACGGCTCGGCCTGTGCGCGTCGCGGTCAACGTGCAGCTTCCGGATGTGGGCGAGCGGTCCAAGCTCGTCGAGATCTACGTCAAGAATCCGGGTGTCGGGACTGGCGGTTACCTTCAGTACGCAACCGCCCTGCTCGATTCTGGCGGTGGGACCTCGTTCGAAACCACCTACTATGGCGAGCGAGGCATCCTCCTGAGAGCGGGCAAGCACCTCTGGCGACTTCGGGATATCAAGATCAATTCGGCCCTCACCTTCCAGGTCGCGGGGACCTGGACTCTGATCAACGGAGACGTGGATGGCGACAATGCGATCACCATCTTCGACTACATCGAGCTCTCGCAGGCCTTCGACACCTCTCGGGGCGAGCCTGGATTCCGGGAGAATGCCGACCTGGATGAAGATGGAACGATCACGGTCTTTGACTACATCATCCTCTCGAACAACTTCGGAATCGACGGAGATTATTGATCCGGTCCCAGTGGGATTCACCGGCTTGAGGCACGCCTCAAGTCGGTGAATCAAAGTTTGTTCTTTGCCGTCCACTTGGCCGCGGATTCTCCGGCCACAAACCCCGTTGCCCAGGCCGCCTGGAGGTTGTATCCGCCTACCGGGCCGGCAACGTCGAGGATCTCTCCGGCCAAAAACAACCCCGGGCAGACCCGGCTCATCATCGTTTGGGGATCGACCTCTGTCAACGGAATCCCCCCGGCCACGACTTCGCCTTTGGGCAAGACCACCTCGGCGACCCGTCCCAGGGGCCACCGCTTGAGCGTCTCGATCAACCGGTTGCGGTCCTTTTTGGGGAGTTGGCCGACCGGAATGGTCGCGTCTACATTGGCGGCGGCAGCAAGCCCGGCACGCGCGCGATCGGGCAGAAAGCCATCGAGCCAGGTGCTGACCTGTTTCTTCGGATGTTGCTGAGCAAAGGCCTGAAAATCGGCCCCCAAATCCTCGAACTGGCGGTCGGGGCAGACATCGACGGCGACGCGGCATTCCTCTTCGTCGATGTGTTCGGCCAAGACCCTGGTGATACCTAGGGTTGTGGGACCGCTCAGACCATGGTGGGTGAAGAGCAAGTCGCCCCGCCACCGCGCGACCTCCTTGTTTCGGGCATAACCGACCAGAAGGACATCGCGAAGGGCCACCCCCGGGAATCCCTCGGCCGGCTCGGGATCGGTGATCAGCGGGGCCAGCGCGGCCCGAATCGGCACCCGAGAATGGCCCAAGGAATCGGTCCAGTGCCAGCCGTCGCCAGTAGTGCCGCTATTGGGATAGCTGCTGCCCCCAGTCGTGATCACGAGTGCCCGCCCATCCACCTCGCCCGATTCGGTCATGATTCGGAACCTGTCTCCGTCCCGCCGAACACCGAGCACCCCGCATTGGAGTTGGGGACGAACCCCGACGTCTCCCAAGATCTGAGCCAAGATCGCGACCACATCCTTTGCCGTCTGGTCCACCGGAAAGATCCGTCCGTCGGGGCGGGTATAGACTCTCAGGCCGCGATCGGTGAGCATCCGAACGATTTCGGAGGGTGGAAAGCGATAGCAGGCCGGGCGGATGAAGCGCGCCTCACTTGGCCGAAATGCCCTGAGCACTTCTTCGAGAGGGCCGTCGTGGGTGATATTGCACTTGCCGCCCCCCGAGATGAGGATCTTGGTCCCGATGCGGTTTGTCTTTTCTAGCAGCGTGACTTCGGCCCCGTCTGTGGCCGCCTTCCAGGCCGCCACGATGCCGGCCGCTCCGGCCCCGATGATGACCACCGAATTCGCGCTCACTCCTTGATTCTATCGTTAACCGAGCCCGGTAGGCCGCACCGGTACACTAGCGGCAACACCGGGAACATCCGAAGATCACAAGAGGAAACCTATGAAAGCGGTCATCACTGGGGGAGCGGGGTTTATCGGCGGGCACTTGGCCGAGCGACTGGTGTCGGAGGGTCTGGACGTGCACGTTATCGACGACTTCTCCTCTGGATTTCGCTCGAACCTCGGCCGGGTGGAGTCGAAACTCACCCTCCATTCAGGCAGCATTCTAGATGGCGACCTCCTCAGCCGGGCGATGGATGGAGCCGGAGCCGTCTTTCACTTGGCTGCGATCGCAAGCGTTCCTCAGTGCACCGAGCATCCTGTGGAATCGCACCATGTGAACGTAACGGGCATGGTTTTGGTTTTGGAGCAAGCCCGAAAGAATCGCTCGCGAGTCGTCTTTTCCAGCTCTTCGGCGATTTATGGAGATGGTCCGGAACCGGTCAAGACGGAGGACCTGAAGCCGCGACCTCTGACCCCGTACGCGATCCACAAGCTTGCCGGAGAGCACTACCTTCAATCCTACTGCCGACTGCATGACCTTGAAGGTTTTGCGCTTCGCTACTTCAATGTATTTGGTAAGCGGCAAAACCCGAATAGTGACTACGCTGCGGTGATCCCCAAGTTCTTCCAGCGGGCACTGAACCACCAAAACCTCACGGTTTTTGGGACTGGTGAGCAGACTCGGGACTTCGTACATGTTCATGACGTCGTCCACGCAAACTTTTTGGCAATGACGGCAGCGGACGCCGATGGCTCGGCGATGAACATCGGACTCGGAGTTCGCACCGATCTCATCACATTAGGCCGCGCGATCATCGCTGCGACCGGCAACGAAGTCGATATCGACTTTGCACCTGCGCGCGCCGGAGATATTCTCCACTCTTGCTGCGATCCAAGCTTGGCCCGAACTCGGCTCAGGTGGGAAGCAAACTACACTCTAGAGAGTGGCCTTAGCGAGTATTTGAGCGAATCACATCCTGGTAGATCTGCTCAAGAAGCTTGAAGTTGACTTCGGGCGTGTAGTTTTGCACATAGATCGCTCTCGCACTCGATCTCTTGATTCGATAATCCTCAAGTGAGAGTTTGCTGATCAGCTCCGCAAGGGCTTGGGAATCGTTTGGTGGATAGAGCCAACCCCCATCGCCAATCAGCTCCGGAAGTGCCGCATGTTCGGGGGCAATCACGGGTGTTCCGCAGGCATAACCTTCGACCAAACTCATCGGAAGACCTTCGTAGACTCGGGAAGGAATGATGACGACCTCGGCCCGTTGAAGAATTTCGAGAACCTCTTGTCGAGACTTGCGGCCCCAAAACTCGATGTTGTGCCCTTGGGCTTGGACCTTAAGTTCGTCTAGCATCGGTCCATCCCCTATCACGACAAGCTTGAGTTCAGGTTCGGCCTTCGTCCAAGCCTTAATCAGTGTGTCGGCGCCTTTTTCCGCGGTCAGTCGGCCGACGAAAAGGGCATAGCCCCCTCCACCCTCGCCCACTCCGGGATCCGTCACCATGAAGTTTTGCTTGACGCTGAGTTTCTCGGCCGGATAGCCCCCTTCGATGTGCTTCCGCTTGGCGAATTCGGTAAGGCAGAGATATCGGTTGATGGCCGAATGATAAACCGACTTCTTTGAAGCCAAGAGGTAGGCGACGACACTGGATGCGGCACGGCTTTCTCGATAACAACTGTGCACGATTGCGGGCCACTTAAAGGATTTCGTGAGACAGTCTTCGCAGGCGTGGCCATCCCGAAAGAACAACGCATTAGGGCAAAGAAGACGATAGTTGTGGAGCGTCTTTACGACCGGAATCTTCATCTCTTGGCACGCCACGTAGGCGGCAGGAGACATGAAGGGGAAGGTGTTGTGAAAGTGAGCGACATCGGGATTTTCTTCCCGCAAGACTGCCTTCAGCTCTTCCTTCAAGGATTCGTTCCAAAGAGTCGTTTGGATCGACTCCTTCTTCGACATTTCTGAGAGTGCGTCGTTGCTCTTGATGAACTCAACCACACTGACCCCATTGGCTCTCAAGAGTTCAACTTCGCTCCGAAAGACGGTGTCTTCTCCGCCTGCCTGTTGGTAGGTTGTATGCGCTAGAAGGACCTTCATTTCTGGATTGCCCAATGGTAGATCATGTGGCCAACTTCCACCGAGGTCTTGAGCCGGGATGGGTCTGCCGGTTGGAGTCCTTTTACCAGTGCTGCTTCCAGTCGATCGGCAAAAGCTTCGGTATTCTCAGGATCAAAAATCATCTCAGGATCCGCAATTTCGGGGGCGCATCCCGCTTTATCGGAACAAAGAACGGGGACTCCGCTCAGGATCGCTTCATTGGCAACAAGTCCCCATACGTCCTCGAGGGTGGGAAAGACGAGCAGGTCTGCGCTGCGATAGACGCCCGGCATCTCGGCGGGTTTGCGCGCCGCCTCCCATTGAACGTTGACGAGTCCCAAATCTTCGGCTAACTGTTTGAGCGTCGCCTCCTCCGGACCCGATCCGACGATGAGAAGCGTAAACGAATTTCCTCTTTTTTGAACCAAGGCCGCCGCGCGCAACAGCTGATCAATGCCTTTCCGGTTAATCAGTTGACCGACATGCAACACCACCGGACGAGGCGAGAACTCTGTCCAGAGGGCGGGCAAATCTGGTCCAAACCGGGATTCGTCGACACAATTCTGGATCTGCAAGATGCGCTCTCTCGGAACACCCAAACTCAATAGGTACTCAGTCGAAGTTTGGCCGTAGCTGATCCACTTCTTCACCACGCGGACGAAGAACTTACGGAGCTTCAGCTTGAAGCCTCCTACCCCTCGCTCGGTATGGAGAGTCCCACCCCACCAAATCGAAACAGGTTTGCGGACTAGAAAGCCATAAAGGAGAGCGACCAGTGACCGAAAACCCATCTCGTTCGCGATAATGGCCTTTGGTCGATAGGCAAAAAGATCAAAGAGGAAGCCAGGTGTGATTTGCAGATAGCGATAGTCAAAGACTTTACCATTCACTTTTCGCGGGATCTTGAGGATGAAGCCCCAACTCTTTTTGCTCGTCCATCCTTTTCCTTGGAGGGAGTGGTCCCAGCTGGACCGGTTGGATTCGCTTCCACCATAAAAGACCTTAAAGTCAGCGTGCTCGGCAATTGAAGCGTATACCGGAAGCCTGTACGGTGCGATGATATTGACAAGGAGCGCCAACTTAGGCTTTGCCATGAATCACCTGCTCATAAAAAGCCTTAGTTTGTTCGCCGATTGTGCCCCAGTCATAGCGAGTCAGGTTAGGAGGATCCGCATCGTTTGCGCGGGTAGGGACGTCCAGTGCTTCTCGAAGAAACAGTCCTTCCAACTCCCCCCTATAGAGCCATGCCCACCTTTCACCAACGTCTGCCTGAAGTTCGGGAAGAGATCCAATTGCAGGCGCCATGATCGGCCGTGAGCAAGAGAGAGCATACAGTGCCGATCCTGAGTTGAGAATATCGGTGTAGGGGAAGATCGTAAAGTCGCACGCGACGGTATAGCTTTCCATGAGGTCGTCGCTGAGAAAGCGGTCGTCGATCTTGATCCTCGGGTCGCCCTTGCTGGCACTTTGGATCTCCATAGCAAGTTCGGCTTCGTTGCATTTTCCGGCGATGACCAGGAGCTCGTGAGCTTTGGCAATGTCCAGAAACTTGGTGACGAGGTCCGGAATGCCCTTGTATCGGCGCACCGCCCCAATGCTGGCGACGATCTTGGATTCCAGTGGCAGTCCTAATGCCGATCGGGCTTCAGATTGGGTCCACCTTCGAGAGAGTCGCGGCCGGTAGTCCCCGTGTGGGATCACCTCGCAGGGCAGATCTCTCAGGCCCGGATAGCGCTCTTGGGCCATCGCGAGGCTGCTACGGCTGAGAAAGACCGCCCCGTCGATCGTCGCCAGCCAACGTCGGTAGAAGGAGGACTCAAGCGCGGAGTGACGGCGTTCGTGCGGTCGCAGATTGTGCACGGTCCAGATGATCCGGGCCCCTTTCAGCTTCGCCAGTCGCATCCCGAGGAAGAGCTTTTCGAGAGTGAGTCGGGCTTTCCAGGGTTCCTTGCGGCTGAGGCCGTACTCCGGCCAATGCACGTGGACGATGTCCGGAGCCTCTCCCGAGAGGAGCTGCTTGAGGGCATAGTCCCGAACGCTCGCTCCGGCGGCCATGAGGGCATCACACAGTAGAGCGTTATAGGGATTGGTCTTGTTGCTCCAGCCAGGAAGTTGATCAATCAGCACGGGATAAGTTCTATTTTGGCTGACTCGGGCAAAAAGTAACCCTTCGGTTGCCCGAAGGGTTGAACTCGAACTAGTTAGGTGTTTTTGCTTGGATTAGAAGTGAAGGCGATTTACTTGCGTCGTCGGCGCATCATCAGCGCGCTCAGACCGCCGAGCGTGAGCAGGGTGGCCGGCTCGGGCACGGCCTCCACACCGAATCGGTAGTTGGTGCTCTCGCTGAACAGGAACTGGTCTGCCGAGTCCAGCATGCCGTTGTTGTTCGTGTCTTCGAGGATCGAGGCCTTGAGCTTGACGTCGTACAGCCCGGCCGAGGTGAAGGCCCACCCCACGTCCACGTGGCTACCAATTTCTCCGAAGAAGAGGTCGCTGCTGTCGATGCCATTGGACGTCGAGGCCCAAACCAGAGGACCGTCGTCGGTGTTGTTCCAGATCGAAACTTGGCCGGGGCCGGTTGCTTCTTCCAGGCTGACTCGGAACCACTTGGCCGGGCCCGAAGGAAGGCGCGGATCGTTGGCCGGGAAAGCGAGCCAGCGAGGATCATTGATGTCGATTTCTTCGGCACCGATTCCGACTAGGAGCTTGCCCGGAGTCTCTTCTTCGGGAGTCTGCCAGTACTGCACTCCGCTCGCGACTCCGATAAAGTCGAACTGAGATCCGGCCGGGCGGTTGGTTCGAGCGTAGTCACCGACGTAAAACAGGACTTCATCCGGTTCGAATTCGGTCTCGTTCTCGTGGTCGTGGACGCTCATCTCGAGTTCGCCGTCGTGGAAGTGCACGTCGACGTCGTAGTGACCTTCGGTGAGGACGGTCAGGGCTTGGGAACTGGCCACAAAGGTCAATCCCAAGGCGATAGCAAGTGTTTTGCAGATATTCATGTGAATGTTCTCTCCTTAAGTGGTGGTGAAAAATCGCGTAGTTAGGCTCCCTCTCCCGATTGGTCGAAATTGTTGGAGAGGATGATGTAGTCGAAGATGGTCACCGAGCCGTCTCCGTCGAGGTCGGCATTCGGGTTGAACCCGGCATCTCCTACACTGAGATCGAAGCTGGTGGAAAGGTCGATGTAGTCGAAGATCGTGATGCTATCGTCGCCGTCTACGTCCCCGTTGATGAAAGTCAGGTTCAGTCCCGAGAGACCATCGTTGGTCAAGGTGACGTTGCTGAGCTTCCGGCTGAGAAAGTGGCTCGGCTTGATCACGATGTCATATCCCGCACCCCGCAGGCCCGTGCTGACGGCAAACTCGCCAACGTTGCCGGCCTGGTTGGGGTCTGGGTCCATCAGGGGTTGGGTCTTTCTGTCGAAGACGACGCCGTTCAAGCTGATTTCGACCTTGATGGATTGGCTTTCTAAAGTTCCTGCAAAATCCTGAAGCGTGGCTTGGCCGGTGATCGGGGCGGCTCGGGTCTCGACGCCGAAGTGGACCGGAAAGGCACGGCTCAGGATCGGGGTCCCGGCGGTCGCATTGTTTCCATCCGGTTGTCGCACTTGGATCTTGAACTGGACATCGTAGGTTCCGGTGGTCGTAAATCCGAAGTTGAAGTGGAGATGGCTTCCGGCAAGGAGCCAGAGGGAATCGTTCGTCGTGATCCCGTTGGAAGTCGAGATCATCACCCGGGGCCCGGTAGCGGTGGACTGCCATGCGCTGAAAAATCCATCTGCGGCCACGTGGTGGAGGATCAACCTCGACCAGGCTCCGATCCCGGTCGCCCTTCCCGCCGACTCGGACGAGGGGTCAAAGGTATCGATCGAGGCTGGAGTCACCCCGTAGGCGGCCATGCCCAGGTAGAGGAGATTCGGATTTTGACCTTGGGGGAGCCGCCAGTAGGTTCCGCCAATGGGGACTCCGACGAAGGCAAAGCTCCCGGTCTCCGTTCCGGTATAGGTCCGGCGAGCATCGGGGAGCACCGTCAGAACCGCCCCGGAAGGGCCATAGGTGAACCCATTATCGTCGTCGTTGAGGCTAAGGCCAAAAGTGGACGGCGCCGAATAAGACAGGTTGATGTCCACGTGTTCCACGGAAAGCTCCACGACTTGAGCGTTGGATAAGACCGCAGAGAGTGCACAAACGGAAAAGAAAAGCGATCGCATAGGGTGGGCTTACTCCTGAGGTGGCTTACTAAAGTCGTAGAACGAGCGGGCGTACCCAAAGATCTTGAGCGCGGGGATCGACTTGGCGTGGGTATCGAGATAGAGGTAGTTGCTGGAACCCTGGGTCCGGTCGCCACTGCCCGAGCCTCCGTGGCGATCCACGGCGATGTCGGCGAAGATCCGGTTCCAAACGCGGCCGTCATCCCTCTTGAACCAATTTCGGCTGTGGGTGTGGTCTTGGGTAAAGCCGAAATTGTTCTGGCCCGGGCGGGGGTCCGCGATGATGAAGGTCGAAATCGTTTCGGTCGGGAGCGGGAAAGCGCTAAAGGTCGGAATGCTGACCGGAACCCCATCCTCATCAACCTCGGGGACCACCACCCATTCGTTGAGGATGTAGCTCGTGCCGCGTTGTTCCAGGCGTTGTCGCCCATTCGGATCGGCCGGGCTGATCCTGATCTCGTCGCAGTTCTTCACGTAGGGGGCTAACGAGAAGATCCAGCTCCGGTTGTCCTGACCACCGCTAAAGTGGGTCGATTCGGGGAAGGCGTCGGAGTTGTCGTCGGCATACATCACGAGTGCGACGCCGATCTGTCGCATATTGCTGAGGCACGCGGTCCGCTTGCCCGCGACCTTGGCCTGGGCAAATACGGGGAACAGGATCGCGGCCAAGATCGCGATGATCGCAATGACCACCAGTAATTCGATCAGGGTAAAGCCGCGCCGCGACACCATCATAGGGTCATTATGCTCCAAGCTCTTGGTTTTTGCAATGACTTGGCAATTAGTCCTAGTATCTTTTGGCCATTTTGGTGTCCGAATCGGGTCGAACACCTTGTATCATGATCCGGGGAAAACATGGTGAAGAAGTCAGTCTTTAATCGTTGGGGTGCCTGGGCTTGGGCCGGGGTCGCGGTCTTTGGATCCTGGGGGGCGTATACCGGGGCTCGACCGACGGACTGCCACGCCAGGTGTGGGGATGTCGCGGGACCGGTGGACGAAAAAGTCGTTCGTGAAGCGATGACCGCACTCAGAGCCGAGGCGAACCGGGTCGGCCATCAAGGGAACACGCCGCTCATGAGCGCCTGCTTTGAGGAGGGGACCGACTGGAAAATCGTTAATTCTTGGGAAGAAGCGCAGCGTCGTCTCGGGTGGAACGGGAGCTCAACAAATTACCAACTCGCCGCATCGTGGGGGCTCGTCGGGGGTAAGCCATCGACCGTGACCTGGAGCTTTGTTCCCGATGGAGTCGTGATTCCGGGTGCCGCTGGTGGGGTCACAAGCCCCAGCAATCTCTTTTCGAACTTCGATGCCCAGTTCGCTTCGATGGGTGGGCGGGCCGCATGGGTCCAGGCGATCCAGGCGTGCTTCGACCGATGGGAACAGCTCAGTGGGATCAACTTTGAGCGGATCACGGCGGGCGGCAACCCGTGGGATCGAGGTGATGACTTCAGTGCATTTGGTGAGCCGGGTCAGGTCGGTGATATCCGAGTCGGCGGGTATCGGATCACCGGTCCGGGAGGCGTGCTGGCCTATGCGTACTATCCCAACCCCGGATTTGGCGAAGCAGGAAACATCGCCTTCGATACGGGCGACAACTATGCCCGACCCGAAAACGACTTCCGCTGGCTGAGAAACGTGATGATGCACGAAATCGGTCACGCGATTGGCTTCGCGCATACTTGCCCGCGAGACCGCACTAAGCTCATGGAGCCAAACCTGAACACCGGCTTTGACGGGCCCCAGGTGGACGACATCGGTGCAGGTCAAGAGACCTACGGCGACCCAGTGGAGGGCGAACTCGATAACGATGTGATCGGCCGGGCGACTCCTCTCGGAAACTTGTCTGCGGGATCTGCGTTCTCTTTAGGCGCGGTGCCGTCTGACTCCATCTACCCGAGTCAGCCGATCCCGGCGGATAGCTCGGTCCTGAGCATCGTTCCCAACGATTCGGCCGACTACTTTAGTTTCTCGCTGCCGACCTCTGGCCTTGTTCGAATCACCCTGACGCCGGTGGGCCGAACCTACCCCGAAGGTCCGCAGGTTGGCGATTGTTCCCAGGGGGCCAACTACGATTCACTCCGACAAGCCAATCTGACCTTCGACCTAAGGAACGGCTCCAACAGCGTGATCGCGAGCGCAATCAATCGGTCCGCAGGCGAAGTGGACGACCTGCAACTAAACCTCCTGGCCAACCAGATCTATTTTGTCCGTGTGACTGCGGTCGGGGGCACCGCCAACACCCAGAAATACACCCTCCGCCTGAGTCGCCAAGTCGCGCAGATCAACTTCACTCCGACCTCGAGTCACCCCTTTATCGCATCGGCCCCCTACACTGCGACTCTGGAAGTGCTCAGGAACTCGGACAATTCGGTGTTGGCCACGCTTTCCGGTTCGGCGCCCCTTGGCGGCTTGATTTCGGGTCAGGTGGATGGAATTCCGGCGGGAGTCCCGATCTCGATTCGGACGCGGATGTTGAGCCACCTGTCTCAGCGCACCGCTTCCTTTGTCTGGGATGGATCGAGTCCGATCACGGTCCCGTCGAATGGTCCCTTCCTTAATGGGGATGTGGATGGCGATGACCAAGTCACCATCTTTGACTACATCGGGATCTCCGAAGCCTTCGACACTTCGACTGGGCAATCGGGCTTCAACGGCGCGGCCGACCTAGATCGCGATGGCACGATCAGTGTCTTTGACTACATCATCATGAGTAGCAACTTCGACCGGGTCGGCTCGACTCAGTGAAAAAGAGATCCCTAGCCTGCGATGGCAGGCTAGGGATCTCTTCTGGAAACTGGAAGTCAGGCAGAGATTAGGCTTCGACTTCGGCGATCTCGGCTTCCACTTCAGCCTCGATCTCAGCTTCTGCTTCCGGCTCGACAACCTCGACCGCGGCTTTCTTCTTCCGCTTGGTGGTGAGGCCCATTTCGACTCCCACCGCTTCGCCTTGGAAGACGGCCTTCAGCTTGACTCGTCGGGTCAATTCACCATCGCTCAGAGTGGCCCAATTCACTCGGTCAAGAGCCCACTGCCATCCGATGTCGTTGGCGGAATACTGGAATTCAACGCCGCCTTGAAGGATGTCGCCGAAGAGGGTCTTGAGGTCCTCGCGATCGCCGAGCACTCGCTCGCCCTCTTGGTAGTTCGGCAATAAACCAACCCGGACCTCGACCGGCTCTTCTTCGGGCGCGTTCTTGGTCTTCTTCACGGGCTCCGACATCGACTGGATCTGCAACAGCTGCTTCATCAGTCCCGCGGTCAGCTCGCCATACTCGGAGGTCCAGGCATATTGGGAACCCTCGTAGACGGCAAGGGCTTGGCGACCCGAGAGCACAAGCGCGGTGGCGATCATCGCCGCATCGGTTTGCTTGAGCTTAGGGTGAGACTTCTTGACCTGGTCCAAGGTCGATTCGGGCTTCGTCAGGTTACAAACGATCAAAGGGGAAAGCTCCTCAATTCGGTGGGAAAGTGGAGACGCTCAAAAGCGCTCCATAATCACAGGAGGATACCCCATCGGGGGTCAGGCAACACATGAAGAACTTGTGGCAATGGATGGCGATCGCGGCGCTTGCGGTCTTGACAGTCGGGTGTGGCAGTTCGGGTTCCGGAAGCGAGGCTTCTAAGGGCGGGTCTCCAAGCACCCCCGGAGGAGCCGCCTCGGGAGACAAGAAGTTCAAGGTCGGAATCGTTTTTGACCGTGGTGGACTAGGGGACAAGAGCTTTAACGACTCCGCCTGGAGGGGAATTCAGCGCGCCGAACAAGAATTCGGCATCGAGGTCCGAAAGGTGGAGACGAAGCAGGAGCGAGACTATGAGACCAACCAATCCGCTCTTGCCTCGGCGGGGATGGACCTGGTCATCGCAGTGGGTCTGAACCAAGAGACCGCCCTCAAAAAAGTCGCGGCAAAATTCCCCAAGATGAACTTTGCCATCGTGGACGGCAAGGTGGGCGCGCCAAACGTCCGCGAGTTGCGTTTCAAGGAAGAGGAAGGGAGCTTCCTCGTCGGTTATCTGGCCGGGCTGATGACCAAGACCAACAAGATCGGATTCGTCGGGGGCATGAAGCTGGACCTGATCTTGAAGTTCCAATACGGCTACATGGCCGGAGCTAAGCTCGCGAACCCGGCGGTCGAGATTTTGCCCGCCAAGTTCACCGACACCTGGGATGACACCCAAAAGGCCAAGGCCGCCGCCAACGTTCTCTATAGCGGCGGAGCGGATATCGTCTACCACGCCGCAGGCCGAGCCGGGCTGGGCGTCATCACGGCCGCCAAAGAGACCGGCAAGTTTGCCATCGGGGTCGATAGCGACCAAGATGACGTCGCCGAAGGATCGGTCCTGACCTCAATGATTAAGCGAGTCGACCAGGCGGTCTACAGTACGATCAAGGATCTGGTAGAGGGTAAGTTTGCCGCTGGAGAAGTGGTCTATGACCTCAAGCAAGACGGCGTCGGAATCAGCGAGCTGCGATTCACGAAGGACGTGATCGGAGCCGAAAATCTGAAGAAGCTCGACGAAATCAAGGCCAAGATCATCGCTGGCGAGATCAAGGTGCCAAGCACCGAAGCCGAGTTCAACGCCGGTCAGTAACGTCCGCTCACTCCGCAAGTAAGAACGAGGACCTTCCTACGGGAAAGGTCCTCGTTTTTCTCTTTGGAGACGGAAAAGGGAATGAGACGACTGGGGCTCGAACCCAGGACCCACGCCTTAAAAGGGCGTTGCTCTACCGACTGAGCTATCGTCTCGAACCCGATCTTTATACCCCGGCGCGGTACTCTTTTCGCGTGAAGCGAAACGCGGTGGTTCTTCTGAGCGGCGGATTGGACTCCGCGACCGTTCTCGCCATGGCGGTTCAGGCCGGGTTCGAAGTTCACGCCTTGACTATTGCCTATGGTCAACGGCACGAAGTCGAGCTCCGAGCGGCCGAGCGGGTGGCCCAGAGTTGGCGCGTTGCCCATCGTTTGTTCCAGATCCCTCTGAGTGACTTTGGCGGTTCGGCCCTGACTGCTGAGATCGAAGTCCCCAAGGACCGCGAAGAAGCCGAAATGGAGGCCCAGATTCCTGTGACCTACGTCCCCGCTCGTAACACGATCATGCTGAGCATTGCTCTTGGATATGCCGAAGTCTTGGGGGCGAACGACATCTTCGTCGGGGTGAACGCCGTCGACTACAGCGGCTATCCCGATTGCCGCCCCGAGTTCATTACCGCCTTTGAGGCTCTTGCCAATCTCGCCACCAAGTCGGGAGTCGAGGGCGAGCGAATGACGATCCATGCGCCTCTCATCAGCCTCACCAAGCCTCAGATCATCGAGCGCGGACTGGAACTCGGGGTCGATTACGCCCTCACCCACTCTTGCTATGACCCCGACGACGCAGGTCTGGCTTGTGGAAGGTGCGATAGCTGCCTGATCCGCCGACGTGCCTTTGCCAGCTTGCACCGCGTCGATCCCGCGTTGGCCCACTTGATCGCATGAGCAAACTGCGGATTGCAGAGACCTTTTACAGTATTCAAGGTGAGGGGACCTTGATCGGGACCCCGAGCTACTTTATCCGGGTTTCGGGATGCAATCTTCGCTGCGTCTGGTGCGACACGCCCTATGCTAGCTGGCACCCCGAGGGACCGATTCAAACTCTTGACGAGATCCTCGGGGAGGTGGACCGCGTCGCCCCGACCCATGTTGTCCTCACCGGTGGCGAGCCGATGCTTTTTGATGCCGTCGGCGAACTTTGCGAGGGCCTCAAAGGGCGCGGAATCCACATCACGATCGAAACCGCGGGGACGATCGACCGGAATTGGCCGATCGACCTTCTTTCGGTCAGCCCCAAGATGCGCAACTCGACCCCGACCGGGGATGCCTGGGAGCTCCGGCACGAGCAAACTCGCCTGGACCGAGGCCCGCTCAAGCGCTTGATCGGGAAATACCCAGTGCAAATCAAGTTTGTTATCGCATTTGAGAGTATGGAAGAAGATCTGCGGGAGATTGAAGAACTTTTATTGGATCTTCCGCCGGTCAAACCAGAACAGATTTTGTTGATGCCCGAAGGAACAGATGCGGAGCGGATTCTCGTTGGAATGCGTGCCTTGGTTCCGATCTCGCTTGAGAAAAAGTGGCGCATCTCACCCCGGCTACACGTCGAATTGTTTGGGAATACTAAAGGAACATGAAAGGACAGCCGTTCTGGATTTTCGCTCTTGTGCTCGGCGTGGCCGCGTGCGACCGTCCCGCACCGGCGACCCAGGGGATGCGCGCGATGCCACCACCCAAGCCGATGGCCGGGATGCCGACCGCCAAACCTGATCTCCCCGTCAATTTGCCGGGAAGCCCCACGTCGGCAACGACACCCACCGCGCCCGAGCCGACCGAGGCCGACCCAGCGGTTCCCGATACCGCGGCCCTCATCGGAGAGTGGACTGCTCGGCTGGTTATCCCGGAAGGTCAAGCCCAGCGCCTGACAAATCTGCTGGCCCAGCAAGAGGCGCAAGTAAAGGAACTCGGTCCTCCATCTCTCAAGCTCGAATCCAATGGAACCTACACCTTCACGACCTTTGGGGTCACTTACCGGGGCAACTTCCAGAGGATCAACACCATCCTTGAACTCGGGATCGCCGAGATCGGAGGAAAGCCCTTGGCCGACGCCATGAAGGATGGGATCACCGATGCAAAAGGGAACAAGATCACGCTCCCAGCCACTCAAGCAGAGTCGCTGAACTTCCTGATCAATGACGACTCCAGCGAGATCGTTTACGACCAAGGTCAGACCACCACCCGTATGGTCTTCCGCAAGAAATCTTGATCCAACCTTCCTCTGAAAAAGCCTGGGTGAGCCTCTGCTACGACGGTGGGCTCTTGGATCACCTTGAGACGGCTCTCATTCAGTTGAACCAGTTTGAGTTGCGCGGATCCTTTGGCGTACCTACCGAAGAGCTCCTAGAAAATGCGAGCGATTGGCGAAAGGCGTCGGAGGCCGGACACGAGCTGATGCAGGGCGTCCTCCTTAACCCCGCACCGGGACCCGAAACGACCTTGGCTGACGTGAGAGAGGACCTTCTTGATGCGGAGGAGCTGTTGCGCGATCTTCGCGGAGGGAGTTCTCCGTCGACCGTTGCCCTCCCTTGGGCCAGCCAAACCGGGCATGACTATGCGGCTCTCTCCACGGAGCTAGCCGGGCGCTATTGCGCCATCCGAACGGGTATTGAGGGGTTCAATCCTTTCGACCCGAGTCGGGCGCTCCGCCTCAAGATCTTTCCATGCGATGAGGCCAATGGGCGCGAGCTAATGCGGATCGCCCGACGGGCTATCGCCGAGCGGAAGTGGTGCATCTTTGCCTTCCAGGGCATTGGCGTCGGGGAGCCCAGTGTGGATGTCCGCGCCCATCTGGAGCTCTGCGCTTTTCTCGCCAATAGCCTGGAGATCGTCGAGGTCGAGCCGGTGGAAACCTTTGTTCAAATGCTGGAGAACAAGAGAAACTTGGAATCCCCCCTTCCACCTGGCGGTCTCTTCCTGTAGAATCCATACGTGGTTCCTACCCGTTCGGAGTTCATCCATCAGGGACTCCCTGGCAAAGTCGCCTTCTATGTCTTGATCTTGGCGTCCACGGCCTATGCCGCGTGGCGATTCTGGCAGCGGGTGCAAACTTGGCGTCAGGGAAAGCCGGTGACCTGGAAACAGGACTGGATCGGCAACGTCACTCGTTACATCGTGGCCCAGCGAAAGGTGCGCGCTTCGCGACCGAAGTCTGGCGCGCCGATGCACCTGCTGATCTTCTATGGCTTTGTTGCCTTGCTGATCGCGACCACCCTTCTTGCGGTCAATTCCTATTCACCCTTCAAGTTCCACCAGGGGACCTACTATCTGGTCTATGAAGCAACCTTCGACTCTTTGGGCCTGCTCTTGGTGATCGGAGTGGTGTGGGCGCTGGCCCGGCGTCATGGATTCCGCCCGAGCGTGGTGAGCCATGAATGGAAGGACCTTTGGGCTCTCTATCTTCTCCTCGCCCTCGGCATCACCGGTTACGTTGTTGAAGCGGCCCGGATCGCGAACGATCCCAAGCCATGGGACCACGTCAGCTGGGTCGGCAATGCGATTGCGCAATTGCTCCCGACGGTGAGCGACGGGGCTTATGTCGGGATCTGGTGGTTCCACTCGATTCTGGTGATGGCTTTCATCGTGGGGCTTCCCCATATGAAGCTGAAACACATCGTAGTGGCGATTCCGACCGCCGCTGGGGTGCCAGCTCGACCCATGGGTCACCTGGAGCCGATCTCGATGGAGGAGGTCGAAAAGACCGGCCAAATCGGGGTTGCCGAAGCCAAGGACTTTAGCCGCTGGCACCTGATGTCGGTCGATGCCTGCATGGAGTGCGGCCGATGCACCGAGGTTTGCCCGGCCAATGGAGTGGGGAAGATCTTGAACCCAAAACGGGTCGCTCAAGACGTGCTCGCGGCCAGCCAGACGGGGGCAAATGTTCCCTCCGCGATCAGCGAGGAAGCTCTCTGGGCTTGCACCACGTGCAACGCCTGCGTCGAGGCTTGCCCGGTTCTGATCCGGCACGTCGATTTGATCGTCGATGCGCGACGAAATTTGGTCGCGGAGGGCAAGCTCAGCGGGACCGCCGCCGTGATGCTGAGGCAGACCGGATCAACCGGTCACGCCTGGGGCGCCGCCAGGGGCACGCGGGAAGAATGGATGAAAGGCCAAGAGGTTCCGCTCGCCAAGGACAAGAAGGAGTTCGACACCCTCTTTTGGGTGGGTTGCGCAGGGGCTACCGACCCGGGCGCGGTTAAGACGACCAAGGCCGTCGCGGAACTCATGCGCCAAGCCGGGGTCGATTACGCCTGTCTGGGCAACGAAGAGCAATGCACGGGCGACTCGGCTCGCCGGGTGGGGGATGAATTCCTGTTCCAAGAGATGGCCGCCCAAAACGTCGCGACCTTCAGCAAGTACCAGTTCAAAAGGATCGTGACCCCCTGTCCGCACTGCTTCAATACGCTCAAGAATGAATATGGGGACTTCGGCGGCGAGTACGAGGTTGTCCACCATAGCCAGCTCATCGCCGAGTTGATCGATGAAGGAAAGCTGAAGCCGGCCCAGGCTCAAGAAGGCGGCGTGACCTATCACGATCCGTGCTATCTGGGCCGAGTCAACAACGAGAGCGATGCCCCGCGAAAGGCGCTCGGAGAGGAGACGCGACTGAACGACTATAGCGACGCCATCCAGCGCGAGGTCCTCGACGGGAACCGCAAGAACATCACCGAACCCGAGAATTACGGCAAGAAGACGCTTTGTTGTGGCGCGGGCGGCGGTCGTATGTGGATGGAGGAGGAGCCCAATCAGCGCCCCGCCAACCGCCGGGCCGAAGAGCTGATTGCGACGGGGGCCAAGACCGTTGCCCTCGGCTGCCCGTTCTGCCGCATCATGCTCGATGCCTCGGTCAAGCAGGTCGGCGGCGACGAAATCAACCTCGTAGACCTCGCCGAGATGGTCCGCGACGCCAACAAATGATCCGCGGGATTGGAATCGATCTGGTCTCGATTGCCCGCATCGAGCGGGCGATGGAGCGGAAGCCGGGGTTTGTCGAGCGGATTCTCACCGAAGCCGAGCGGGGTGAAGCCTTGACGGTGGCCTATGTCGCCGGTCGCTGGGCGGCCAAAGAGGCCGCGAAAAAAGCCTTTCCCCAGATCTCGGGCTGGCATCAGGTGGAGATTCTCAGGGGGCCGGACGGGTCTCCGGTTCTCCGCGTGAAGGGCGCCCCGCCGGGGTGGGTCTGGTGGGTCTCGATCACCCACGAACGAGACATGGCGGCGGCAGTCGTGGTGTCGGAGCAAGGAAGAGGGGGTTAGGGGAAACCCCTAACCCCAAGTACCTAACCCCTAATTCCTAATTCCTAATTCCTAATTCAGAACTTGTAACCGAGGAAGACGCCGAAGCTGTCGCCGCGGGCGTTGTTGGCTTCACTCGTGAAGAGGAAGGAACCTTCCACAAAGAGCTGTCGGTTGATTTCTCGACCCAAACCAACTCGTCCGGCATAGGTGGTCCGGCTCTTGGTGACATCGACGTGGGCAAATCCCAGGCCGACGAATCCATAGCTTCGCGAACCTTCGCCCTGGCCGGCGACGAGATAGATCTTTTGGTTGAGGAGGATCGGGACGATGTTGCCCTTCTTGCCGTCGATCGACTTCAGGAACCAGTCGGCGCTGATGTAGAGTTCGCCGCCCTTGGCGCCTTGAAAGCTCAGCGGGAGATCGAGTCCGATGGAGAACATGTTGCCGGTCACGCGGCGAGTGGTCGATTCGAAGGGATAGATCCCGCCGACTCGGAAGTTGAGGCCGCTCAGGTCGATCTCGTTAGCGGCAAAAGCCGGGGCCATCAGGGCGGATCCCGCCAGGATCATCAGTAATCGCTTCATGGTGTGCAAATCCTTTTAGTTGCCTCCCGGCGAACGCGTTCGGCTACCGGCATTTTTGCACAACTCCGGCGGTCGGGATGTTTGGCGGTCGGCTGCGGCGAGAAGGTTCGGGGAGCGGCGGTGGAGCGATGGGGGCGCAATAGGGGAGCAAAAAATGATCTCGGCGGGCTGTCGGGGAGCGATCGAAAAGCAGTTGGAGAGCAGTGGCGGAGTTCTCGCTCACAAATCTCTCCCACCGCAGCCCCTGGCTCTCAAACCCCCACCATTCCCCACAATTCCGCGCTAACCCTTTCGCCGCCGGCGGAACATCGTGGCGAGGCCGAGGCCCAGCGCGGCCAGCGTCCCGGGTTCGGGGACGGGGTCCAGG
>ERZ761602.1282-NODE-1282-length-46683-cov-6.398773_pt1 | contig 46683 bp, 46 predicted proteins | sample MGYA00512165_ERZ761602 | MGnify/ENA primary metagenome ERZ761602 (study PRJEB28899, sample SAMN02445085) | bioreactor sludge metagenome | biome: EBPR sludge; isolation source: Thorneside wastewater treatment plant | place: Australia: Brisbane, Thorneside...
AGGCAGCGGTTTTTGGTACCGCCATGCGAAGGTTCGAATCCTTCCGCCCCAGCCAGGATGCAACCTTTCCTCGAACCTTCGCAATCCAATGACTCAGGTTCGGGCCGGAGCGCAGCGTAGGCGACCGAGCGCAGCGAGGGCAATCCTTCCGCCCCAGCCAGGATGCAGCGCGGCTTGCGCTTTCCGTGATCGTCAGCTTACAGCCTTTCCCGACACAGGGAGAGAACCATGCGCGCGACCCAGGCCTTCATCGAGCAGACCGGCGGCCCCGAAGTGATCCAGTGGCACGAGGTGAGCTTGCCCGCGCCCGGCCCCGGCCAGGTGCTGATCCGGCACGAGGCAGTCGGCCTCAATTTCATCGATACGTACCTGCGCACCGGGCTTTACCCGATGCGGCTGCCCGGCGGGCTGGGGTTCGAAGCGGCCGGCGTGGTCGAGGCGGTGGGCGAAGGGGTGACCCATCTGGTCCCCGGTCAACGCGCGGCCAGCTTTGGCGGCACGCCGGGGGCCTATGCCACGGCGCGGATCGCCAAGGCGGCGGAACTGTTCCCGCTGCCCGAGGGGATCGACAGCCAGACCGCCGCCGCCGTGTTCCTGAAAGGCGCGACTGTAGAGGCCCTGGCTGAACGCGTCGCGCCGGTTGCCCCCGGCGGCTGGGCGCTGGTTCCGGCTGCGGCCGGGGGCGTCGGCCTGCTGCTAGTGCAATGGCTTAAAGCGCGCGGGGTGCGGGTGATCGGTACGGTCGGCGCGCCGTCCAAGGTCCGGCTCGCCCAGGAAGCGGGGGCGGAACTGGTGTTCCTGTCCGGCGATCCGGATCTGGTCGCCAAGGTCCGCGAGGCGACCAGCGGGCGCGGCGTGGCCGTATCCTATGACGGGGTCGGCGCGGCGAGCTGGCAGACCTCGCTCGACAGCGTGGCCCCGCGCGGCACGATTGTCAGCTTCGGCAATGCCAGCGGCCCGGTGACCGGGGTTGCCTTGCGCGATCTGGCGACGCGCGGATCGCTGTTCGTCACCCGCCCCGGCGTTTACGACTACTACCGCGATCCGGCCGAAGCCGCCGCCGGTGCGGCCAAGCTGTGGGACATGGTCGGCAGCGGCAAGCTGACCATCACCGTGGGCCAGACCTATGCCCTGACCGATGCCGCCAAGGCCCACATCGATCTGGAAGCGCGGCGCACCACCGGCTCGACCCTGTTGCTGCCCTGATGCCCCTCCCCGTCATAGACCTGATCGGCCTGCCGAGCGACAGCAATTCCTCGTTCGAGCGCGGACCGGCCCTGGCCCCCAATGCCATCCGGCGGGCGCTGTGGTCGGACCGGGGGAACCTGGCCTGCGAGGATGGGCAGGAGATCGGGATCGACTTCGACCTGCGCGACCGCGGCGATCTGTACCTGCGCGAGGATGCGTCCGACGATGCGGTGATTGCCGAAGCGGTCGAAGCGTCGATCCAATCTGGCGCCACGCCCCTGGCTCTGGGCGGCGACCATGCAATGAGCCATCCGGTCGTGCGCGGGGTCCATGCCGCCCACGGGCCGGTGACGATCCTGCATTTCGATGCCCACCCTGACCTTTACGACGACTACGGCGGCAATCCGCGCAGCCACGCCTCGCCCTTCGCGCGGATCATGGAAGCGGGGCTGGCCAGCCGGCTGGTCCAGGTCGGCATCCGCACGCTCAATGCCCATTGCCGCGCCCAAGCCGGGCGCTTCGGGGTGGAGATCGTGCCGATGGCGGACTTTGCCCCCGGCATGGTCCCGGTGCTGGCCGGGCCGCTTTACATCAGCATCGACCTTGACGGGATCGACCCGGCCGAAGCCCCCGGCGTATCCCACCCGGAACCGGGCGGGCTGACCCTGCGCGAAGTGCTGGCCGTGCTGCGCCGCCAGACCGCGCCGATTGTCGGCGCCGACATTGTCGAGCTCAATCCACGCTTTGACCAGAACGAGCGCACCGCGATCCTTGCCGCCAAGCTGGTGCGCGAGGTGTCCGCGCTGATGGTGCGGAACGGAAGCTAGACCCGCGCGAACCAGATCACGTGGCGCGGGCCCTTGCCCTTGCCTTGCGCGTCATAGCGGGCGCGGACTTCCACTTCCTCGACCGCGAAACCGACATCCTGCAAGCGGCGGGTGAATTTCGGATCGGGAAAGGCCGACCACACCGCCAGGATCCCGCCTGGGGCCAGCGCCTTGCGCGCGTTGTGCAGGCCGGACTTGGAATAGAGCCGGTTGTTCTCTTCCCGCACCACCCCGTCCGGGCCGTTATCGACATCGAGCAGGATCGCATCGAACGGGTCGGGCGCCAGCAGCATCGTTTCGGCCACGTCGCCCATCCGCAGCGTGACGCGCGGATCGTCGAGGCAGCCGGCGGCGATTTCGGCCATCGGCCCGCGCGCCCATTCGATGATTTCCGGCATCAGCTCGGCCACGGTGCAATGCCCCTTGGGCCCCATCCGGGCCAGCGCCGCGCGCAGGGTGAAGCCCATGCCATAGCCGCCGATCAGCAGATGCGGATCGCTGCGGCCCTTCAGCCGGTCGAGCGTCAGGGTCGCCAGCGCTTCCTCCGAGCCGCGCATCCGCGTGCTCATCAGTTCGTTATGGCCCATCACGATCATGAAATCGCGGCCGTGAGCGAAGAGCTTCAGCTCCTCACCTCCGGGGACCTGCGCCGTGCCAAGCAGCTGCCGGGTGATCACGCCGCGCGCTGGGCGCGGTCGACCGCTTCCTGGTTGAGCATGTCGGCCAGCAGGAACGCCAGTTCGATCGACTGCGCCGCGTTGAGGCGCGGGTCGCAGTGGGTGTGATAGCGATCGGCCAGCGCCGCATCGGAAATCGCCACGGCCCCGCCAACGCATTCGGTCACGTCCTGGCCGGTCATCTCGATGTGGATGCCGCCGGCATGGGTGCCTTCGGCGCGGTGGACGGCGAAAAAGCCGCGCACCTCGTTCAGGATCCGGTCGAACGGCCGGGTCTTGAAGCCGCTGTCGGCCTTGATCACGTTGCCGTGCATCGGATCGCAGGACCAGACCACCGGATGGCCTTCGCGCTTCACCGCGCGGACCAGCGGGGCCAGGCCGGCCTCCACCTTGTCATCGCCGAAGCGGCTGATCAGCGTGATCCGGCCGGCCTCGCGCGCGGGGTTGAGCGTGTCGAGCTGGCGCAGCAGTTCGTCCGGGGCCAGCGAAGGCCCGCACTTGAAACCGATCGGGTTGCCCACCCCGCGCAGGAATTCGACATGGGCCGATCCCTCGAACCGGGTCCGGTCGCCGATCCACAGCATGTGGGCGCTGGTATCGTACCAGTCCCCGGTCAGCGAATCGCGCCGGGTCATGGCCTGCTCATAGGGCAGGTGCAGCGCCTCATGGCTGGTATAGAAGCTGGTGCCCTGCAGCTGCGGCACGGTCGCCGGATCGATCCCGCACGCTTCCATGAAGTCGAGCGCTTCGGAAATCCGGTCAGACAGGGCAGCAAACTTGTCGGCCCAGGGGCTGCGGCCCATGAAATCGAGCGTCCACTGGTGGACCTGGCGCAGGTTGGCATAGCCGCCATTGGCAAAGGCGCGCAGCAGGTTGAGCGTCGCGGCGCTTTGCGAATAGGCCTGCATCAGGCGCTGCGGATCGGGGATGCGGCTTTCAGGGGTGAAATCGATCCCGTTGATGTTGTCACCCAGATAGCTGGGCAGTTCGACCCCGCCCTGCACCTCGACCGGCGAGCTGCGCGGCTTGGCGAACTGGCCGGCCATACGGCCCACCTTCACCACCGGCTGCTTGCTGGCGAAGGTCAGCACCACGGCCATCTGCAGCAGCACGCGGAACGTGTCGCGGATGTTGTTGGGGTGGAATTCGGCAAAGCTTTCGGCGCAGTCCCCGCCCTGCAGCAGGAAACCCTTGCCCGCCGCGACTTCGGCCAGATCGGCCTTCAGCGCGCGGGCTTCCCCGGCAAAAACCAGCGGGGGAAAGGTGGTCAGCGTGTCCGTGACCTTGTCCAGCGCAGCGGCATCGGGATAGCTCGGCAGGTGCCGTGCTTCCTTGGCCGTCCAGCTATCGGGGGTCCAGTTACTCGCCACGTTTCATCACTCCAGTCATCGGCAAAGCGCGGCCCATAGCCGCCCTTGGCCGCAAATGCAAAACATGCAAACCCGATCAGTCCAATCGGGCAATAATGTTGCGCGGATGCTGCGCAGCGATCAGCGCGTCGCCGGTGCGGCCAGGCTGGCCGGGACCGGCATCTGGGCCAGGCTCTGGCCCTGCGGGATCACGGCGATCCGCCATGATTTGCCGGGGGCCAGGTACTTGGCGGCCAGGGCCTGCATCGCCTCGGGCGTGGTCACGGTGTAATCGCTCAGCAAGGTGCGGACCGAACGGTAGCGGGTCGGGTCGGTGGTCGCCCCCTCGATCAGGTACATGAAGAACGCGCTGGACGACGAAGCACGGGTCAGTCCCTGCTTCAGCGGTTCGGTGACCCGAGCCAGTTCCTCCGCCGTGATCGGCTTGGTGGCCAGATCGGTGGCGATTTCCTCGGCCGTGGCGAAGAACACCGGCACCGATTTCGGCTGCAGGTTGGCAATCGCGAAGATGTTGCCGCCGTCATGCAGTTCCAGCGGCCAGGAATTGACCACCTGCGGCGAATAGGCCTCGCCCAGCTTTTCGCGCAGCTTGTCCATCAGGCGGTTGTTGAACACCTGGGTCAGGATCTCCAGCTGGCGGCTTTCGCGCAGCTGCGCCATGCCGCCGCCGGTCGGCCAACCGATCAGCGCGGCGGCCTGGTTGGCATCGCCCTTGTGATAGAGCACGATCGGTTCGGTCGAGGGCGGCAGGGTGCGGGCCTCCAGCCCGGCAGTGCCGGCCGGATAATCGCCCCGCGGCGGCAAGGCTCCGAAAGTGCGGTTGAGCGCGGCCAGAGCCTTGTCCTTGTCGAAATCGCCGAACAGGTGGATCTCCATCGGCCCCTGCTTCAGGATCGGTTCCCACACCTGGCGGAAGCCCGCCGGCGTGGTCGCGTCGATCTCGGCCGGGGTCGGGGTGCGGAAAGTCGGATCGCGGCCGCGCTCCAGGAACTTGAGGTCGCGTTCCAGCACGCCCTGCGGACTGGCGCCGTATTGTTCATAGCTGATCTTGGCCGCCGCCTTGGCGCGCAGCACCGGATTGGCATCCCAGCGCGGCGAAGAGAACTTGCTGGCAATCAGCAGCAACTGATCGTCAAGGTCGGAAGCGCGGGTATCGGCCTTGAAAGCGAAGACCGTGTCCTCGATCTCGAAATTGAAGCCGATCTTGCGACCGGTCGTTGCCCGGTCCATCGCCTCGCGGTCGAGCGGACCGACCCCGGCATCGACCAGCGCCATCTCGCCCAGCGTAGCATAGGGCGCGGTCTTGTCGTTGAACGCGCGCCAGCCCGCGCCAAAGCGGACCTTCAGCGTCACCCGGCCGGGTTCGTCCTCGGTCGGCCAGAGAATCACCTTGACCCCGTTGCCATAGTCGATCTGGCGGATTTCCAGCAGCCCGGTTGACTTGTCGGCCAGCGGCGTGGCCGGAGCGCCAATCGCCGGCAGGTCGCTGATCTTGACGCTCGCCGCCGCCAGCCGTGCGCCGGTGTTGGCGGCAACCGGTGCGGACAGCGCAGTGCGCAGCGCGGCCGGGGTCGCTTCCGCCGCATCGGGCGTCACATAGACCGCGCGGGTCACGTTCCCGCCGAACATCGCCCGGGTCCGGGCCAGGACATTGGCCGGGGTGAACAGCGGCTTCGAGGAATTGAAGATCTGCAGCACCGTTTCGGGCGAGGCGATCGTTTCGCGGATGTCGAGCGCGGTGACCATGTCGTCGGCCAGCTTGGCCCCGGGCTGCAGGCGGCGCTGTTCGACGCTGCTTTCGAAAGCGACGCCGAATTCCTTCACTTCGCGATCGATTTCTTCCTGGGTCGGCGGCTTGGCCATGGCATCGGCGATCACCCCGCGGGTATCGCGCAGCGCCGATCGCCAGTCCGGCCCCAGCGGCGTGATCATCACATAGGTGGCATCGGCCGAGCGGACGACCTTCTCCTTATTGACCATCGAGACCAGGAACGATCCCCCGGCCCGCGCCTTGGCTTCAAGCCGGCGATTGATGATCGCCTGGGCCAGGCTGTCGATCATGATCCCCTGGTTATAGGAAATGGTATCGCGCACCGGCCGCCACGGGCGCAGGATCGCGTAAGTGAACGAGCGCGGCATGCCCGGCTCCACGATCACCCGCGTTTCGCCGACCGGGGCGATTCCCTTGGCGCCCTTCGGCGCGCGCGGATCGCCAAACGGCGGTTCCGGCTCGCGCGGGCCCACGCCCTGCCACTCGCTGAACCACTTGGCGATGGCCGCCTCCATCGCCGCGGGCGGCAGATCGCCCACCACGATGATCACCGCGTTTTCCGGGCGGTACCAGCGCCGGTGGAATTCCGAGACCGAAGCCCCGGTCGCGCCGGTCAGGGTCGCTTCGGTGCCGATCACCGGGCGCACGGCCAGCTTCTGCCCGGCAAACAGGGTCTGCTGGCTCTGTTCGAACACGCGGTTGGCCGTGCCGCCACGCTCGCGCATTTCCGCAAGCACGATCGGCACGTCGGTCCGCACGTTCTTCTCGCTCAGCACCGGGGCGATCATCATGCCCGACAGCAGCTTCATCGATTCGTCAAAGCTCGCCTCGGTCGCGTTGGGTAGGTCGAGCTTGAAGGTCGTGGCGATCGGGCTGGTTTCGGCATTGGTATCGCTGCCGAAAGTCGCGCCCATCTTCTGCCAGGTCGGGATCGCCTCGCCATCGCCCAGATAGCGCGACTGGCGGAACACCATGTGTTCCAGCAGGTGCGAATAGCCGCGTTCGTGATCCCGCTCATAAAGCGAGCCGACATCCATCCGCACCCGGATCGACACCTGGCCTGGCGGAACCCCGTTCTTGCGCACGACATAGCGAACCCCGTTGGGCAGTTCGCCGAATTGCCATTCCCTGTCGATCGGGATGTCGCTGCAGCGATAAAGCCACGGGGTATTGGGATCGCACTTCACCGCCGGAGCGGCGGCCGGCGCCTTGGCCGGGGCCTTGCGCGCGGCGGCCACCGGGCGCTTCTGCTTCGCGGTTGCCGCCTCAAGGGCAGGCGCGGCGATCATCGCGAAGGCGGGCAGGATCAGGGCGAAATTGCGCAGGGCGCGGAACGGCTTGAGCATAGGGGAGCGACTATAGGCAGCGGCATTGTGAAGGGCCAGTGAATATGCCGCGCCCCGCGCCTTCGCCCAAAGTGGACCGTGTCACGCCGGGCTGATGCTCATCCCGATCGAAATCCTGCGGGCGGCCTCGGTCACCTTGGGGGCCAGTTCAAGCAGCTGTTCGGCCTGCAGCCGCGCGGCTGCCCCGGTGATCGACAAGGCGGCAAACGGCGCTCCGAGCCGATCGAAAATCGCCGCGCCGATGCTGCTGGACGCGGCAGGATTGCCGACCGACATGGCAAAACCGCGTTCCCGGATGCCGGCCAGTTCGGCTGCCAGCTCTTCCGGCGGGATGATTTCTGTCTCGGACCGGCGGCGCAGGTGCGGCATCTCGAGATAGCGTGCCTGGCGGGTCTTGGGCAGGTTCGCGAGCATCGCCTTTCCACCGCTCGACCAGTTGAGGTCCCAGCTGGTGCCGACCGGCAGGAAGGTGCTGACACTCCTGATCCCGTCGAGACGCTCGATCAGGATGATGCTGTCCCCGTCCAGGAGGCCGAGGTGAACCGTCTCGCCGGTTTCATGCCGCAGTGCATCCATCACCGAAAGGGCGGCCATCCGCAGCCCGCTTTTCCGCTCGATGGCGCGGCCACCGATGGCGATCGGCCTGGTTGAAACCGACCAGAGCGGCCGGCTGGAACCTTCGCGCTCCACCCAGCCATAGGCTTCGAGAGCCAGCAGCAGGCGATGAACCGTGGCTTTGGGCAACCCGGCGCGGCGGGCCAGATCGCTTGCCCCGACCGGTTGCCATTCCGCGATCCGCTCCACCAGCAGCAAGGCCAGGCCGACCGGCCGAAGCGGCGCAGGTTCACCTTTCCCGGACACCGGGATTGCCGCAGACGGAGCAGCCCGCCCTGCCAGATCATTCATAGTGCCTACCCACCAAAATCACGCTTCGTCCCGCGCCGGGATTGCCCCCGCGCGGGTTCATGCCCCCGGCTCGGCTCCCTTGCCCATGTCGATCACGACAGCAACCTTCGATCGCACTCTGCTTCAATTCGTCCCGTATGACGGGACAACGTCCTTTCTGCAAGGACATCATGCATTGACCCGGATCCTTTCTCGCTTAACCTTGCAACCTGTCTGGCGATTCGAAGGCTCAACGCCCCGGCTCGCACGGCAAGGGAACCAGGAGGCCCGGCAGAGGCCAGGTTCGAGGGCAGGAGGAACGGAATCATGAACAGGTTCGATATCTCACGCGTGCTGGCATTCGTGCTGTTTGCATCGGTCAGCTCCAACGCCGCAGCGCAGGAAGCCGGGCCTCCGGAAGAGGATGTCGGCGTCACCGAGATCATCGTCACCGCGCAGAAGCGGGCGGAAAACCTGCAGGACACCCCGATCTCGATTGTCGCCCTGGGCTCGGACGCGCTGGAGCAGCGCGGCGTCAACGCGCTCAGCGACCTGTTCACCGGCGGTGTCCCGTCGCTGCGGATTTCGCCGTTCCTGGGCCGTCCCTCGGCCGTCTCGATCGGGATGCGCGGGCTGGTCCCGGTCGATGCCACCCAGGTAACGCGCGACCCGACCGTCGGCATCTATATCGACAGCGTCTATGTCGGCCGCGTTTCCGGTCTCGGCATGGAACTGTCCGATATCGAGCGGATCGAAGTGCTGCGCGGGCCGCAGGGTACGCTGTTCGGCCGCAACACCATCGGCGGCGCGGTCAGCGTGGTGACCAAGCGGCCGACCGGCGAGTTCGGCCTCGATCTGCGGGCCGGCTATGGCAACTACGATGCGCGGATGGTTGCGGGCCACCTCAACCTGCCGAAGATCGGCAACCTCTCGCTGAAACTGGACGGACTTTACAGCGATCGCGGCGGGCTGGTGCTCAACCCCGACCCGAACTTCCTCGACTATGGCGAGATCCGCAAATACGGCTTCAAGGTCAGCGCACTGTGGGAACCGACCGACAACTTCTCGGTCCTCTATGCCTTCGATCAGTCGCACGACAAATCCACCAGCGCCTATAGCGACATCACCGCCACCGATCAGGCTCCGGCGGTGAAGCCCAGCTTCATCACCCTGCGCGAGGGCCGGGTCCGGACAGGGCGGATCGGCGTGCCGGTGCTGCGCAATCCGCAGCGCGCGAAGGGCCATTCGCTGGTTGCCGAATGGGACGTGGGCGATAACGTGACCATCCGCTCGATCACGGCGTGGCGCGATCTCGATTCCGTCCAGTGGGATCAGGATACCGGTGCGGTCACTTCATGGGGGCCAAACCGGGTGTTCGGGCGGCTCAGCTACGCCCGGGTCATCCAGGACCAGTTCAGCCAGGAACTGCAACTGGTCGGCACCGCCGGCGATTTCAAATATGTCTTCGGCGGATACTACTTCAACGAGAACGGTGCCGACGAAGCCACGGTCTATTCGGCCGGTCGCCTGAATGCGACCAACACCGGGATCACGCTGTTCCCGGCCCCGGTGCCGGATGGCGGCGCGGCCATTCCGGATCGCGCGGCGCGGGTCAATGTCAAGTCGAAGGCCGTCTTCGGCCAGGTCACCTGGTCGCCCGGCGCGGTGCCCGGCCTGCACCTGACGGTCGGCGGGCGCTATACCGACGACAGCAAGGACGGCCTGCTGACCGCGATCCGCGGGGTCAACCCGAACCTCAGTTTCACATTCAATTCCAGCCGGTTCGACCCGATGGCCATCGTCGCCTATGATTTCAGCGAGGATGTGAACGCCTACGTCAAGTTCAGCCGGGCCTATCGTGCCGGCGGGGCCAACACCCGCTCCTCGATCCTGCGCCCGTTCGGCGAGGAAGAGCTGGTGGCATGGGAAGCCGGGATCAAAGCCGACCTGTTCGATCGCCGGGCCCGGATCAACGTGGCGGCCTATACCAGCGAGCTGTCCGACCAGCAGGTCGACTTCATCAACCCGGCCTTCGTTTCCAACACCGAAACGGTCAACGCACCTGAGAAGCGCCGAATCAAGGGGGTCGAGGTCGATCTTACCGTGGTGCCGGTCCGCAACCTGCAGTTCAGCGCCAACTACGTCTTCACCGATGCGCCGCCGACCCCGGTGGTCAACATCTTTTCCGGCGTGGTGCAGCAGGTCAGCTCTTCGTTCACCCCGCGCCATGCGGTCACGCTGACGGCGGATTACACGTTCCCGCGCTTCTCGTTCGGGGAACTGCGGCTGCATGTCGATGCCAACACCGCCGGGAATTACATCGCCAACAACACCGTCACCTACAAGGCGGACGCGGCGTTCCTGGTCAACGCGCGGCTGACGCTGGGTGATATCGACATTTCGGGCGGCAAGCTGGAACTGTCGCTGTGGGTCAAGAACCTGACCGATGTGACCTACAATTACTTCGACTTCCGGGTCGCCACCCGGCAGACCTCGACCATCTACAACGATCCGCGAACTTACGGCATCCAGGCCCGGATCAAGTTCTGAGGAGCCAGACAACCATGCTGCAGCGCCTGCTGGCGATTGGCGGAGCTGCCGTCCTTGTGGCGGCATCCCCGGCCGAAGCGCGGAACATCGTGATCTCCAACGACGATGGCCTGACCGCCAACGTCAAGGCGCTGTACGACGCGCTGAAGGCCGAGGGGCATGATGTGATCGTCGTTGTTCCGTGCCAGCAGCAGAGCGGGATGGGCGCGGCGCTCAGCTTCGTCCGCCCGCTGCGGCCGCTGACGGCGGATTGCGTCAACGGCGCGGCCAGGGCCGGGGATCCCGGTGCCGGGCCGATGACCCGCGCCGGGCTGGGCGGCGATTTCCACTATGTCGATGGCACCCCGGTCATGGCCCTGCTTTACGGCCTCGACATCGTTGCTCCGGCGCGCTGGGGCAAGGCCCCGGACCTGGTCCTGTCCGGGCCCAATATCGGGCAGAATGCCGGATCGATCGTGATCAGTTCCGGCACGGTCAGCAATGCCCAGTACGCCATGATCCGGGGCATCCCGGCCATCGCGCTCAGCGCCGGGGAGAATACCGGCAGCGGACCGGACCTGGCGAATCCCCGTTCGCTGGTGGTTGCCCGCCAGTCGGTCGAATTGGTCGGCGAACTCGATCGCACTTCGGGCGGAAAGCCGCTGCTGCCGCCAGGCACCGGACTCAACGTCAATTTCCCGGATCAGCCGGAGCGCGCACAGTGGAAACTGACCCGGATCGGCAGTTACACCCGCTATGAACTGCGCTTTGTCCCCGATCTGGCCGCAGCAACCGGACGCAAGATGCCGGAAGGCACACCGCCCATGCCGGGTCTGACAATCGGAATGTCGACGGCCGCCCCCCGCGCCGACCAGCGCAACGACGAAGCCTGGGTGGTCCAGTCCGCCATCACTGTCAGTGTCATGCAGATCGGCTATGATGCACCGGCAGGGACGGAAAAGCGGCTCGGCAAGCGCCTCGGCAAACTGACCGGACGCTAGGCCCGGTTCCTTCGTGCTTGCATCGCCGCGCCGATATCCGCACCATGGCGGCATGATCCAGAACGTCTTCCGGTCGCTTGCCCTGACGGCCGCCCTGGGCTTGTTGGCCGCTCCCGCCGCTGCGGATGCGCGCAATCGCACCAACGAGATGCTGCGGGCCGACTTCAACCGGTTCACCGACGCCCAGTTGCGCCGCCACATGCAATGGGTGACAGCCGAGGACGAGACCCGCTTTCCCGGCATCCACCTGTCGCTCGGTGGATTTCAGGCCAGCGACGGACGGCGCTATCAGATGCTGGTCAGTTCCCGGCTTTACAACCAGAGTTCCGTGCCGATCTGCGCACGCGTCAAGGAACGGCCTGTGCCAGGTGCCCTGACCGGGCGGCTGGCGGTCGACAACTCGAAGAAGAACCTGTTGATCCAGCCCGGCAGTTCCGAATCGATCACCACCTATTCTTCACGCACCCCGGTCAAAGGCAAAGTCGGCGTCGATACGGCGCTGCTGGTCTGGTCGCCCGACATGACAGCCGCCGACGGCCGGTTCTGCACCAGCCGCGCGCCGTGGTTCATGGCTGTGTGGGATGCGCTGCCGTGGGAGCAGAGCAGCGATGCCATCGATCCGCTCCTGCGAGCGCGATTGGAAGGCAGGGATACGGCCACAGTGTCCTATCCGGCTGCGAAGTCCCGCGCCGCAACGGCGCTGCGCGCCGAGCTCGGTCGGCGCGGCATCACCACCGATCCGCGGGGCTGGACATCCCAGCTGAATGACGATGAAACGTTTCGTCACGGCCCGCTGGAACTGACCGTCGCGGTGGCAGTCCGTCCGGGCTGGATCTACACGCTGGCCTGGATCCACAATTCCAGCAACCAGGCGATGTGCGTGGTCGGCCATGGCGGCATTGCCCTCAGCGGACTGCAAGGCAGCGAGAGCAGCAACGCGGGGCAGCTTGGCATCTATCTCGCTCCGGGCAGCGGGCGGCAAATGCAATGGGCCGCCGGGACATTCGGCAGCAAGCCCCCCAGCGCCGACGTGAAGCCGGCCGTGCTGGCCTATGATGTGCCGCCCGGCCGATCCGGCGAAGCCGCTTGCCAGGCCGCGGTGCCGGCAGCCGCGTTCCGCGAAGTCATGGACCGCCGGATCTTTGCCAGCACGGGCAGGATTTCCGCGCTGTTTCCGCGCTGAACGCCGCCGACGGCAGGTTCGGAACCGGACCTGCCCTGGTATAGCGTCAAACCGTTTTCCTACTTCCCCGCCCTCTGCCAAAGTTGCGGCTGCTCTTTCTCAGCCTGAATCCCCAGTCTGATGCGATCCACCCTGTACCGCAAGAGTAACGCAAGGCGACACAGGGTGACACAGGGTGACATAAAGTGACCCGGGTTGTTTTTTCCGGTTTGAACCCTGTGAACTTAGTCAGGTTCGGCCAGTCCCCCTGCCCTTTTGGCCCCTTGCCGCTTGCGCCCCCGCCCCCTACATCCGGCCCATGTACATCGAGACCGAAACCACGCCCAACCCCGCCACGCTGAAGTTCCTGCCCGGACAGGAAGTGATGTACGCCGGCACCCGCGATTTCCGGGATGAGGAGCAGGCGGCAGCCAGCCCGCTGGCCTCGGCCCTGTTCGACCTGGGCGATGTGACGGGCGTGCTGTTCGGCCGCGATTTCGTGGCGGTAACGGCGGCACCGGGGGTCGACTGGTCGGCCCTGAAGCCGCAGGTGGTGGCGATCCTGCTCGATCACTTCATCACCCAGGCCCCGCTGTTCCATGCCCCCAGCGCCAGCGGCATTGTCGTCCCGGCGGAAGTGGAAGAGGATTTCGGCGACGATCCGGCCCATGCGGAGATTGTCGCCCAGATCAAGGACCTGATCGAAACCCGCGTCCGTCCGGCCGTGGCCAATGACGGCGGCGATATCGTCTATCGCGGTTTCCGCGAAGGCGTGGTCTACCTTGCCATGCAGGGCGCCTGCTCGGGCTGCCCCAGTTCCACCGCCACGCTCAAGAACGGGATCGAGACGCTGCTCAAGCACTATGTCCCGGAAGTGAGCGAAGTGCGCGCGGCCTGACCGGCTGCTTCCATCGACCTTTCAGATTACCGGAGTTTCCATGTCCCAGCCGCTTCCCGACGCTTCGCTTGATCAGCTGTTCCGCACCGCCCGCACCTATAACGGCTATCTCGACAAGCCGGTTTCGACCGAGCAGCTCCACGCGATCTGGGACCTGATGAAGATGGGCCCGACCAGCGCCAACCAGCTGCCCGCGCGGCTGGTATGGGTGACCACGGACGAAGCCAAGGCGAAGCTGGCCGCCTGCACCATGCCGGCCAATGGCGAGAAGATCCTCAAGGCCCCGGTCTCGGTCATCATCGCCATGGACCTGCAGTTCCACGAACAGCTGCCCTGGCTGTTCCCGCACACCGATGCCCGCGCCTGGTTTGTCGGCAACGATGCGCTGCGGGAGAAGTCGGCCTTCCTCAATACCACGCTGCAGGCCGCCTATTTCATCATGGCGGCGCGCTCGCTGGGCCTCGATACCGGGCCGATGACCGGCTTTTCCAACGAGGCCGTGGATGCGGCGTTCTTTGCCGACCAGCCGGACTTCAAGTCGGTGATGATCTCGACCCTGGGCTATGGCGATCCGGCCAGCATCTTCGACCGCAGCCCGCGCCCGGATTTTGACCGCTTCAACAGCATGGCCTGAGCGGTTACACGCTCATTCCATGAAGACCCTGGTGATCGATAGCGCGACCGAAGCCTGCTCGGTCGCCCTGTTCGACGGTGATGCCCTGATCGCCGGGGACTGCCGCGTGCTGGGCCGCGGCCATGCCGAACAGCTTGTGCCGATGATCCAGGCGCTGCCCGGCAAGGGCCGTGCTGACCGGATCGCGGTGGCGCTGGGACCGGGCAGCTTTACCGGGGTACGCGTCGGCCTGGCCGCCGCCCGCGCGCTGGCCCTGGCCTGGCAGGTGGACCTCGTCGGCTATCCCACTCTCGCCCTGATTGCCGCCATGGCCGCTGCTGAGCATCCCGGCAAAGCCGTGACAGTCTGCACCACCGGCGGGCACGGCGAATGGTTCGTCCAGCACTTCGGCCCGGATGGCGCAGCGCTGGCCCCCCTCGCCTCGCTTGCCCCCGAAGCAGCCGTGGCAGGCGCGGCCGATCTTGTTGCCGGCAGCCAGGCCGAAGCACTGGTCGCCCGGCGCGGCAGCGGCACGGCCCTGCCGCTGTGGCCCGATGCGCGGGCTTTCGCCCTGCTCGATCCCGCGCTGCTCGGGACCGATACCGCGCCGCTCTATGGCCGCGCACCCGATGCGCGCCTGCCCGGGACGGCATGATCCCCCCGCCGGACGATATCGACCGGCTGATGGCGGTGATGCAAACCGCCTTTCCGCCCGAGTATGGCGAGGCCTGGACCCGCCGCCAGGTCGAGGACGCGCTGCTGCTGGGGCATACGTTCTATGGCCTGCTGGCCAGCCATGGCGAAGAACCACAGGGGGATGAGCCAGCCGCCGCCTTCTTCCTCTCGCGCCACGGGTTCGAGGAGGAAGAGCTGCTGCTGCTGGCGGTCGATCCGGCCCACCGCCGCAAGGGACTGGCCAGCCGTCTGCTCGATCGGCTGGCGGCAGAGGCGCGGGCCAGGGGGGCGCAGCGCCTGTTGCTGGAAATGCGCCGGGGCAATCCAGCCGAGATGCTCTATCGCGCCCACGGCTTCGCGCCGATCGGCGAGCGGCTCAAGTATTACCGGACTCCGGGCGGTGAACGGCTTGATGCCATTACCTTTTGCCGGGATTTCAATTAGTCTCTGTAGCCGCCGTCGCCCGCAGGACTTTGAATTCGCTAATGCGCTGTTTACAGTTTCGGCGCTGAACTTGTCTAATAGGGCAACATCGACTATTCGCGATCTGTCCGCGCCCAATAAGCAAAGACCACAAAGAATTTTAGTAACGGGTTACCTCACTTACGGAAGGACAAGGCCATGGATGCAACCCATGCCGACATGAACGAAATGCTCATCACTCTGACGTCGGACATCGTCGCCGCCCACGTCAGCAACAACAGCGTCGCGGTTGAAGATGTCGCCGGCCTGATCGGCAATGTCTATTCGGCCCTGGCCGGTCTGGGTCAGGCTGTGCCGGTGGAAGAAAAGCTGCCCGAACCGGCCGTTTCGGTTCGCGCTTCGGTCAAGCCGGACTACATCGTCTGCCTGGAAGACGGCAAGAAGCTGAAGATGCTGAAGCGGCACCTGATGACGCATTACAACCTCACCCCGGAACAGTACCGCGCGCGCTGGAACCTGCCCGCCGACTATCCGATGGTCGCCCCCAACTATGCCGAAAAGCGCCGCGACCTGGCCAAGAAGATCGGTCTGGGCCGCAAGCCCGGACAAAAGCGCGGCCGCAAGCCCAAGGCTTGATTGTCGGTTCGACCGGGCCTTCCGGCCCGGTCTTGCAACACCTCATTGAAGAATCGCCCTGCCGGTCTATGATCGGCGGGCTTTTCTCTATCCGGACGGACATTTCGTGCATCAAGCCATCGACATCGAAGCCCTTTGCGCCGAACGCGGCCTGCGGATTACCGAGCAGCGCCGGGTGATTGCCAAGGTCCTGTCGGAAGCGACCGACCACCCCGATGTGGAGGCGCTGCACGAACGCGCCTCGGCGATCGACCCCAAGATCTCGATCGCCACGGTCTATCGCACGGTGCGCCTGTTCGAAGAGGCCGGGATTCTCGACCGCCACGATTTCGGCGATGGCCGCGCCCGCTATGAAGCGGCGCCAGAGGCCCACCACGACCATCTGATCGACGTGGAAACCGGCAAGGTGATCGAATTCGTCGATCCCGAACTGGAAGCCCTCCAGCGCCAGATTGCCGAAAAGCTGGGTTACCGGCTGGTCGATCACCGGATGGAACTGTTCGGGGTGCGCATCGGCCGTGACGGCTGACAGCGCCGCGGCCCGCCGCGCCGCGATTGCCGCGGGGCAGGCCGAACCGATATCGCTGATCGGCTGGCTGCGGATCGCCCGACGGGCAGCCCTTTTGATCCTGTCGCTGATCGTGCTGGTGCCGCTGCACTATGCCTACCGCACGGTCCATTACGGTTCGCCCTTCCCGATGCTGTTCCTGCGCTGGGCGACCTGGGTGGTCGGCGCGCGGGTCGTGCGCCACGGCGTGCCGCTGCGGCGTGACGTGTTCTTCATTTCCAACCACGTCTCGTGGGTCGATATCTTGGCAATTGCCGGAGCCAGCGGCACGGCTTTCGTCGCCAAGGCGGAGGCCGCCGATGTGCCGGTGATCGGCTGGCTGTGCCGGCTGAACCGCACGGTCTTCGTCCGGCGCGAGAACCGCAATGGCGTGGCCGGCCAGATCAACGCCCTGCGCGAGGCGCTGGCCGACAACTGGTCGATCACCGTCTTCCCCGAAGGCACAACCACCGACGGCCAGTCCCTGCTGCCGTTCAAGACCGCGCTGCTGCGGGTGCTGGAGCCGCCCCCGCCCGGCGTCCTGGTCCAACCGGTCATGCTCGATTACGGCAAGATCGCCGAATGGATCGGGTGGGTCGGAGTGGAGCACGGGCTCGACAACGCCAAGCGGATCCTGGCCCGGCGCGGCACTTTCCCGCTGCACCTGCACTTTCTGGAACCGTTCGATCCCGGCCCGCACCCCGGCCGCAAGGCGATTGCGGCCGAAAGCCGCCGCCGGATCGAAATCGCGCTGGAAGCTGCGCTGGGCAAGCCGCTCAGGCCCTTTGCCCATGATGTCGGCCCGGTCCGTTATGTTGCGGGGCAGAACGGCGATCCGGATTCGCCGGGCTTGGATTCATCCGACAAGGGACTATAGGCCGCTTCCCATGCGCCCCACCCCGCCCCCCAGGACCTACCGGGTCAAAAGCTTCGGCTGCCAGATGAACGTCTATGATGGCGAACGGATGGCGGAATTGCTGGCCCAGCAAGGCATCACCCCTGCTCCCGAGGGCGAGGAAGCCGACCTCGTCGTGCTCAACACCTGCCATATCCGCGAGAAGGCCGCGGAAAAGGTCTATTCCGACATCGGCCGGCTGCGGCGGGAAGATGGCACCGCGCCGCTGATCGCGGTGGCGGGATGCGTTGCCCAGGCCGAGGGCGAAGAGATCATGAAGCGCGCGCCGGCCGTGTCGATGGTGGTCGGACCGCAGGCATATCATAGACTTCCGGGAATGATTTCAGACGCGGTCGAGGGACGGCGGTCGGTCGATACCGACATGCCGGCCGAGACCAAGTTCGATGCCCTGCCTGCCCGCCGCAAAGTGGGGCCAAGCGCATTCCTGACCGTCCAGGAAGGCTGCGACAAGTTCTGCACCTACTGCGTCGTGCCCTATACCCGCGGTGCGGAAATATCACGACCGTTCAATGATCTGGTCACCGAAGCACAAAGGCTGGTCGAAGCCGGCGCGCGCGAGATCACGCTGCTGGGCCAGAACGTCAACGCCTGGCGGGACGAGAGCAACCGGGGGCTGGAAAAGCTGATCGAGGCGCTGGCTGCGATCCCCGAACTTGCCCGCATCCGGTATACGACAAGCCACCCGACCGACATGACACAAGGGCTGCTTGAAGCACACCGCGATGTATCCAAACTGATGCCATTCCTGCACTTGCCGGTTCAGGCCGGCAGCGACCGGGTGCTGAAAGCGATGAACCGCAGCCACACGGCGGAAAGCTACCTGCGCATTCTCGACCAGGTTCGCGCGATGCGGCCCGACATTGCCCTGTCGGGCGATTTCATCGTCGGCTTTCCGGGTGAGACCGATGCCGAGTTCGAGGATACCCTGCGGCTGGTTGACCAGGTCGGCTATGCCCAGTGCTTCAGCTTCAAGTACTCGGCCCGCCCCGGCACCCCGGCGGCGACCATGCCCGACCAGATCGCGCCTGAAGTGATGGACGAGCGGCTGCAACGCCTGCAGGCCGCGCTCAATCGTGACCAGTTGGCGTTCAACCAGGCCTCGGTCGGCAAACGCTGCACCGTGCTGGTCGAACGCAAGGGCCGGCACGAGGGCCAGTGGCTGGGCAAGTCGCCGTGGCTGCAATCGGTCCACTTCAGCGGTGACGCCGCGATCGGCGATCTGGTCCAGGTGGAACTGACCGAGGCCGGACCCAACTCGCTCTCGGCCAAGTTGACGTGAGGTATTAACGTGTTCTTCCGACCATTCGGTCCCTTTGATATGAGGGAATTGCTAAACAGCGAGAGCCGGAATTGGCAAAGCGATTTTTGGAACCAAATCGAAAATATTCGAACAGGGTTGTCTTCGGCTAATGGTGTATACGTCTTTTCCATAAAGTTTGGATCAAAGTTTACGCCTTGGTACGTTGGAAAAACCTGCTCATCGGCTGGCTTTCGCGGTGAGGTTCTACAGGGTCATAAGCTTGATCACTACTATAAAGCCTGCGATACGAAGCGTGGCCGACCTTTTCTTCATCTAATTGCCAGGATTGAAGAAGATCGTGGAAATTTTTGCAAATGGTCGAATCGTAGCGAGAGACAAATCGATCAACTTGAAACATACTTGATTGGGATGGCATTGGCCCGCAATCCGGAACTCCGGAATAACAAGAAGACGCGATTCTTTAGGGCATTGGACATCGAAGGTGTGATCGGACCGCGGTTTGAAGGTCGCCCTCGGGAAGGTGCCAGAACGCTAAAGAACGTATTTGGGCTTCAGATCTGAGAGCGGTTTTCCACCGTCTGTCACCGATCCGTCGCTTGCGCCCGGCAGCCTTGCGCCTAACCTTCCGACTCGGTGGCCGCTTCGGCCGATCCTGAAAGGAGCAAATGGCCCGCAAACCTGCCCGCGCCTGGCACGAGGCGCCGACCCGCCCTTCTCCCGCCCGCGCCCGGGCCGAGCTGGAGTTCGAAGAAGCGACCATGCTGGGCGCGCTGTTCGGCCAGTTCGATGCCAACCTTGTCCTGATCGAAAACCGGCTGGGCGTGTTCATTTCCGCGCGGGGCAACCGGGTGCAGATCGAAGGGCCGGAAGACGGCGTAGCCCGCGCCCGCGACGTGCTCAAGACCATGCACCAGCGCCTGATGCAGGGTCACGAGCTGGATCCCGGCGCGGTCGAATCGATCATTGTCATGTCGGCCGAACCGACACTGGAAGGGATCGTCAGCGGCGATGACGGCGCACCGCCGATCATGATCCGCACCCGCAAGAAAACGATCGTCCCGCGTAGCGCGACCCAGATCGAATACATGAAGGCGTTGGCCAGCACCGACGTGATCTTCGCGCTGGGCCCGGCCGGCACCGGCAAGACCTATGTCGCGGTGGCCCAGGCGGTCAGCCAGCTGATGACCGGATCGGTCCAGCGCCTGATCCTGTCGCGCCCGGCGGTGGAAGCGGGCGAGCGGCTGGGCTTCCTGCCCGGCGACATGAAGGAAAAGGTCGATCCGTACCTGCGCCCGCTTTACGATGCGCTCTACGATTGCATGCCGCCCGAACAGGTCGAGCGGCGCATCGCCAGCGGCGAGATCGAGATCGCGCCGATCGCTTTCATGCGCGGCCGCACCCTGGCCGACGCCTTCGTGATCCTCGACGAAGCGCAGAACACTACGCGCGAACAGATGAAGATGTTCCTGACCCGCTTTGGCATGAACAGCCGGATGGTGATCTGCGGCGATCCCCGCCAGGTCGACATCCCCGGCGGCCCGAAGATGAGCGGCCTCAACGACGCGGTCGAACGGCTGGAAGGCGTGGAAGGCATCGCCGTGACCCGCTTCACCGCCGCCGACGTGGTCCGCCATCCGATCGTCGGGCGGATTGTCGAAGCCTATGAGGGGCAGGAAAGCTAAGCCATTGCCCCTCGCAAACTTGCGAATCGTTCCTATATTGGCGGCAAGCGAAGCCTGACCGCCGGAGGACTCCCATCGCGCCTGCCCTGCAATTGCTGAATGCTCTTCCGCGCTGGACCATTGCCGCGCCCCTGCTCGGGCTGGCGGCGCTGGTGCTCGATCCGTCGGCCTCGCTGGCACTGACGCTGCTGGTGGGCGCAGTGCTGATCGGCGCAGTCATTGCCGGGGTCCATCATGCCGAAACGATAGCCCATCACGTGGGCGAACCGTTCGGCACGCTGATCCTGGCGGTGGCGGTTACGGTAATCGAAACCGCGCTGATCATTTCGCTGATGCTGTCGAACAGTGAAGGCCAGGCGGGCCTTGCCCGCGACACGGTGTTCGCCGCGCTGATGATCGTACTCAACGGGATCATCGGCCTGTGCCTGCTGGCCGGCGGCAGCAAGCATCACGAGCAGCAGTTCACCCGCTATGGAGTGAGCGCCGGCCTGGCCATGGTATCGGTGCTGGCGGTGCTGACCCTGGTACTGCCCAATTACACCACCAGCACGGCCGGGCCGTTCTATACCGACGGGCAACTGGTCTTCGTCGCGGCGGTCTCGCTGATTATCTATGCCACCTTTGTAGTCGCGCAGACCGTGCGACACCGCGAATACTTCCTCCACCCCGATGTCGAGAACGAGCGCGCGGTGCTGGCCGAGGACTATGCCCCCCTGCCGCGCGGCACGATGGCACTGAGCAGCGTGCTGCTGATAGCGGCGCTGGTGGCGGTGGTCCTGCTGGCCAAGGCGCTATCGCCCCAGATCACCGCCGCCGTGGACAGTGCCGGTGCGCCGCGCGCAGTGGTCGGGATCATCATCGCGGCCCTGGTGCTGATGCCGGAAAGCCTGGCAGCCTGGCGCGCGGCGCGGCGCAACCATCTGCAGACCAGCCTGAACCTGGCCCTCGGATCGGCGCTGGCCACGATCGGCCTGACCATCCCGGCTGTCACCGTGGTGGCGCTGCTGCTGGACCTGCAACTGGCCATGGGCCTCTCCGCAGTTTCGACCGTGCTGCTGATGCTGACCCTGTTCGTCACATCGCTGTCGCTTGGCACGGGGCGGACCACGGTGGTTCAGGGCGTGCTGCACCTGACACTGCTGGCGACCTTCCTGTTCACCACGCTGGTGCCCTGAACCATGACCGATTTGCCCGAACTCGACATCTCGGTCGAAGCCGACTGGCCTTCACCGCCCGACTGGGAGGCGCTGGCCGGGGATGCCGCGGCCGCGCTTGGACGGGTTGCGCCGGAACTGGCCAACCCGCGTCTCTCGGTATCGGTGCTGTTTGCCGATGACGGGGAAGTCCACGCGCTGAACCGAGAATGGCGCGGCAAGGACAAGCCGACCAATGTGCTGTCGTTCCCGATGCTGGAGCGAGCGGATCTGCTGGCGCTATCCCCCGATGGCCCGCCGGAGATGCTGGGCGATATTGCTCTGGCGCTGGAAACCTGCGCGCGCGAGGCGGCCGACAAGGGCCTGAGCCTGGAACATCATGCCGCGCACCTTCTGATCCACGGCCTGCTGCATCTGGCCGGGCACGATCATGAAATATCGCCGCAGGATGCCCGCGCCATGGAAGAACTGGAAATAAAGGCCCTTGCCCTTTTGGGCATTGCCGACCCATATGGCGACCACGAATAACAATACAGGACTGCGAACCAGGGCGATGCCCGACATATCTTCCGGAGACGGGGACAGTAGAAGCCTGCTGACCCGCATGATGCGCCGCTTCCTGCGTGGAAGCGATGCCGACCAATCGCTGCGCGCCCAGCTTGAAGAGGCGATCGACGAGCATGAGGAAGAGGGCGAGGCCGATTCCGGCAACGGCGACCTGTCGCCCCTTGAACGGCAGATGCTGCGCAATCTGCTCCACTTTTCCGAGCATGACGCCGACGACGTGGCGATTCCGCGCGGGCAGATTATTGCCATCCCCAGAAGCGCAAGCTGGCAGGAAGTCGTCGATGCTTTCGCCGAGCATGGCCATTCGCGCCTGCCGGTTTATGGCGAGACGCTGGATGAAGTGGTCGGCATGATGCTGATCAAGGACGTTTTCACCTATCTGGCCCAGGGCAAGGCGCCCCGTGACTGGACCCAGCTGATGCGCCAGCCGCTGTTCGTGCCGCAGGCCCGCAACGCACTCGACGTGCTGAACGACATGCGCGCCAGCCGCACCCACCTTGCCGTGGTGGTCGATGAATATTCCGGCACCGACGGGATCATCACCATCGAGGACCTGGTCGAGGAAATCACCGGCGAGATCGAGGACGAGCACGACGACGCGCCGACCGACCTGCTGATCCAGCTCGAAGGCGGGCTGTGGGAAGCAGACGCGCGGGCCGAACTGGAAGACGTGGGCGAGCGGGTCGATGCGCGCCTGGGCGAGATCGAGGAAGACGTCGACACGCTGGGCGGGCTCGCCTTTGTGCTGGCCGGGCAGGTCCCGCCGGTCGGCGCCGTGCTGGCCCATGACAGCGGCTGGCAGCTGGAAGTGATCGACGGCGACGAAAAGCGCGTCACCCGCCTGCGGCTCCATCCGCCGGTGGCGGGCGAAGCGACGGAGGACTGAACGCTTGGCCATCCGCCGCCTTCCTCCCCTGCGCGCGATCGAGGCTTTCGTGCGAATCGTCCGGCTGGGCAGCGCCCGCGCGGCGGCGGACGAGCTGGGCCTTTCGCCCAGCGCCCTCTCCCGCCGGGTCTCGGCGCTTGAGGATTTCATCGGCAAGCGGCTGTTCACCCGCCAGCACCAGGCGATGAAGCTGACCGACGATGGCCATGCCTTCTACAATGCGGTCGGGCCGAAGTTCGATGAACTGGCAGCCGCAGTGGAAGGCCAGGTAGAAGACAGCAAGGTGTTGCGCCTGCACCTGGGCCTGCTGCCGCTGTTCGGCAGCCAGCGCCTGTTCCCGCGCCTGCCGGAACTGCGCAAGCTGCACCCCCGGCTGCACATCGATTTCGACACCAGCCCGCACCTCGACCACCGGGTTGGCGACACGCTGGATGCCGCGATTGTCCTGTCGAAACAGCCCGAACCAGGGTTCCACGCGGTGCGGCTGGATCACAACCGGGTCTATGCCTTCACATCGAAGGCGCTGGCGGAGGAAATCGGCCCGCAGCCCGATCAGGAAGCCCTGTCGCGCCAAACCTTCCTGATCCACACCGAACTGCCCGACAGCTTTGTGGCGTGGAAGGCCGCGATCGGGATGCCGGGGCTGCAACCGGCGGCAATCGACCATTACGATTCCGGCCAGTTGATCCTGGAAGCCGCCGCCAATGGCCTTGGCGTTGCGATCATGCACGACGACCACTTCCACCGCAGCGAGGACAAGCGGCTGGCCAAGCTGTTCGATGTCGAGGTCGAAAGCCCCTATTCCTACTGGTTCATCTGCCGCCCCCACGCCCTGGAACTGCGCTCTGTGCGGATCTTTCACGACTGGTTGGTGAAAGCCGGATTGTAGGCAAGACTGGCGGCATGAAACGCCGATTCGTCCTTGCCGCCCTGCCCGCCATGCTGTTCGCGCTGACCGGCGCGGCCAAGCCTCGCAAGCCTGCGCCAAAGCCGGCCCCGCCCGCGCCGCTGGGCGATGTGGTGCGGGTGGAAATCGTCACCGAACTGGGCACCATCGTGGCTGACCTGTTCCACAAGCAGGCGCCGATCACGGTGAAGAACTTCATCCGCTATGTCGACAGTCGCCGCTATGACGGGATGGCTTTCTACCGGTCGATGAAGCTTGATTGGGGCACCCCGCCCAACGGCCTGATCCAGGCCGGGGTGCGCGACGGGGCCAAGTTGCTGCCGCCGATCGCGCACGAGCCGACCAATGTAACCGGAATCAAGCACAAGGCCGGAACGCTCTCCATGGCGCGCAATGCGCCCGGCACCGCGCGGTCGGACTTCTCGATCCTGATGAGCGATCTGGAAGGCTTCGATGCCGTGCCGGATTCGCCCGATCCGGAAAAGCGCGCAGGCTATTGCGCCTTCGGCCAGGTCGTCAGCGGCATGGACGTGGCGTTGAAGATCTTCGACGCGCCGCGCTCGCCTACGCTGGGCGAAGGCTTCATGAAGGGCCAGATGCTCAGCCCGCCGGTCAAGGTGCTGCGGGTACGCCGGGTGCCGATAGCGCCGGCTTAGCAAAGGCTTAGGCATTGGCTGTTAACCATCGTGCCGGTTTTTCGGCCGGATGGGGGCAGCCATGAGCGATATGTGGGGAACGCGCGGACTGGGCGAACAGATTGGCGTGCCGCCGCGCGCCGGCGGATTCGGACGGCGCGGCCTGGACAACATGCAGGACAGCGCCCAGGCCGCCCCCGCCCCGACATCTTCGCCCAATACCCTCAGCGCGGCCGCACTCAAGTTCATTGAGGAAGAACGCCGCCGCAACGCCGCGGCCCTCGCCGCTGCCGAAGCCGCCGACCTGGCCCGGGCCGAAGCGGCCGCTTCGCCAGCGCCCATGGTCAACGACATCGACTTTGCCATCGGCGGCAGCGACAACCAGTATGTCGAGATCGAGCTCGATCCCGGCGAAGCGATCGTCGCCGAAATCGGCTGCATGATCTGGAAGGATCAGGCGATCGGCTTCGAGGCGATCCTGGGCGATGGCAAGGACAGCGGCATGCTGCAGCGCATCGCCTCGGCCGGCAGCAACGCGCTGTCGGGTGAAGGCCTGTTCATGGGCGAATATCGCCACTGCGGCACCGGCAAGGCGCGGATCGGGCTGGGCGGGAAGACCCCGGGCCATATCCTGCCGATCCGGCTGGAGGAAATGGGCGGCGGCCTGGTCTGCCAGAAGGGCGCGTTTCTGGCTGCGGCCAAGGGGATCAGCGTTTCGGTCCGGATGGTTTCCAGCTTCTGGACCGGGCTGGACGGCGGTGCCGGGTTCATCCTGCAACGCCTGTCCGGAACCGGATGGGCCTTTCTCCATGTCGGCGGCTCGCTGATCGAGCGGACGCTGGGCGAAGGCGAATCGATCCATGTCGAGCCCGGCTGCATCGCCGCGTTCGAACCGCAGGTCCGGTTCGACACTGATGAGCTGACCATGCCTGGTGCCGGAATTGCAGGTCAGACGTTTCAGGCCATCAAATCCAGCATCGCCGGGGTGCGCAATACCGAGTGCGCCCGGCTGACCGGACCGGGCAAGGTCTGGCTGCAATCGCTCCAGACGCCGATGGAACTGACTCCGGCCAGCGCCGCATCCATGGCCGCCGGCGGAGCGATCGGCAAGGAAGTGGCCAAGTCGATCTCCGCCAGCGATGTTGCCAGCGGCATCGGCAGCGCGATGAACCTGTTCCGTTGAAACAGGCGTTGCGGGCGCCGTTTCCGGCACCCGCAGTCGGCCCTCTGCTTAGCTGACGGTCGCCTTCAGGATCACGCCGGGTTCGCGCGGGGGTTCGCCCTTGGGCAGAGCATCGACGTGTTCCATGCCTTCTTCGACCACGCCCCAGACGGTGTACTGGCGGTCCAGGAAAGTCGCATCGTCGAAGCAGATGAAGAACTGGCTGTTGGCCGAATGCGGATAGCTGGTCCGCGCCATCGAGCAGACCCCGCGCACGTGCGGTTCGTTGTTGAACTCGGCCTGCAGGTCGGGCTTGCTGGAGCCGCCCATCCCGGTGCCGTTGGGGCAGCCGCCCTGGGCCATGAAGCCGGGGATCACGCGGTGGAACTTCACCCCGTCGTAGAAGCCTTCATTGGCCAGCTCGACGATCCGCTCGACATGGCCGGGGGCCAGGTCGGGGCGCAGCTTGATCTTGACGTCGCCGCCGCTGGACAGGGAAAGGGTGAGGTACTCGGCCATGGTTGCTCTCCTGCAATTTGCCCGCTGATATAGGGGGCCTGCGGACAAAGTCACCCCCGACCCGTCTGGACGGTTGCTTTTGATTTCGACCAGCCTAGACCACCGCCATGACCCCGGACGATCGCGCCACCGCCGTGCTTGAGGACGCCGTCACCTCGGCGGACGAAGCCGTGCGCGTGGATGACAGCCTGGACGAGGAAAACACCCTCAAGAAGGACTTCATCCGCCGGGTCCGCGACGCGCTGGACGCAGGCGAGAACGACGAGGTCTATGCTCTGGTCGAGCCGCTGCACCCGGCCGACATCGCCGACCTGTTCGAACTGCTCGAAGCCGATGAGCGCCCGCTGCTGGCCAAGGCGATCAGCGACCTGATGGGCTCGGAAGTCTTTGCCGAGCTCAACGATCACGTCCGTGAGCTGCTGGTCGAGGCACTGCCGGCCGGCGAAGTGGCCGACATCGCCGAACAGCTCGATACCGACGATGCCGTCGCCATGCTGGAAGACCTCGACGAGGAAGACCAGCAGGCTGTCCTGGCCGAGATGGAGCCGGAAGATCGCGCCGCGATCGAGGCAGCGCTATCATTCCCCGAGGAATCCGCCGGCCGCCTGATGAGCCGCGATTTCGTCGCGGTGCCGGAACACATGACCGTCGGCGACCTGATCGATTTCCTGCGCGAAGGCCGTGAACTCGCCAATGAGTTCTGGGAAGTGTTCATTGTCGATACCCGGTTCCACCCGGTCGGCACCTGCCAGCTGTCGTGGATCCTGCGCACGCCGCGCTCGATCGCGTTGACCGACGTGATGAAGCGCGACCAGACCCTGATCCCGGTCGACATGGACCAGGAAGAAGTGGCGCTGCGGTTCCAGAAATACGCCCTGATAAGCGCCGCCGTGGTCGATGCCGATGGCCGGCTGGTCGGGCAGATCACGGTCGACGACGTGGTCCACATCATCCAGGAAGAAGCCGGCGAGGACGTGCTGCTGCTGTCCGGGGCCGGTGAAGGCGACATCAACGAGCCGATCCGCGATTCCTATGTCAGCCGCGTTCGCTGGCTGGTCGCCAACCTGGTCACCGCGCTGCTCGGCGCGACGATCATTTCCAGTTTCGGCGGTGCCATCGAAAAGCTGGTGGCCCTGGCCGCCCTGTCGCCGATGGTCGCCTCGATCGGCGGCAATGCCGGGACGCAGACCATGGCGGTCGCGGTCCGCGCACTGGCCACCAACCAGCTGACCCGCGCCAACACCGGTCGGATCCTGTGGCGCGAACTGCGCGTCGCCATGCTCAACGGAGTGACGGTGGCGGCCCTGATCGGCATCGCAACCGCATTCTTCTTCGCCAATCCGCTGCTCGGCGTGGTGATCGGTACGGCGGTCGTGGTCAACATCATCACCGCGGGCCTGGCCGGGGTGGTCGTGCCGGTGCTGTTCGACCGGTTCGGTCAGGACCCGGCGGTCGCCAGTTCGGTCTTTGTCACCATGATCACCGATTCGATGGGCTTTTTCGCCTTCCTCGGTCTGGCCGTGGCCAGCGGCCTGGTCTGATGCCGCTGCACCTGACCAAGGTGGCCTACGGGGCCCAGTCGCTCGACGAAATGCGCAGCTGGTTTGCCATCCGCGGGGCGGAAGCGCGGCTGACCACCCGATACCTGCCCAAGCGTCATACAGAGATTGTGCCTGCCAATGGCGAACCGGGCGGCTCGCTGTTCTGGATCTTCAAGCACCAGTTGGTGATGCGCAGCCCGATCCTGCGGTTCGAAGAGGCCGAGGGCGGGCGCACCAACATCGTGATCGAAGCCCGCCTGATCGAAGTCCACCCCCGCCCCAAGCGCGCCCATCAGGGCTGGCGTTATCTGGAAGATGCGGATGCGCCGGCCGATCTGGGCGCGGGCGAGGAAACGGGCGAAGTCCTGCCCGGACATCTGGCGGCGGATCTGGCCCGGCTGGGGCTGGTCTAGGGTCAGGACCTGCAAACCACACCATCGAGGTTTGAGTCAGAATGGCTCAGGGGCAGGAAGGAAGGCGCAGGAATATGTCGATATTTCAAGCCCTCCTGACGAAGCCCTGGGCCAATCTGGCCAAATCCCTGCGGGACGGCGGAATGACTTCCATCTCGAACGAAAATCCCCTTGGAAAGGCAACCAGCCTTCCCGGCGGGAATTTCCGCCCGATTTGTTCGTCATTCCGCCGCCTCGATGGTGCGGTTTGCAGGTCCTGACCCTAGCGCTTGCGCTCGGCCATCAACCGCGCCACCACCGTCCGCACGTCGAATTCATCGTCCCCGGCATAGCGCGGCGCGTGGGCGGCAAAGGCGGCATCGAGCGCGTTAATCCGCTCATGGATCCGCACTGTGTTGTAGGCATGGGCCACCACGAAGCGTTCGCAGGCCAGCATCTGCGGCACGATGATCGCGGCAAAGCGGTCTGCGGCCATGCCGTGGCGCATGTTCGCATCGGGGCCGATAGCCGTGTGGACCCAGCCGGGGATGACCAGCCCGGCGTGAACGTGATCTGGCAAGTCCTCGCGCAGGTTCTCGGTCAGACCCAGCACCGCGTGCTTGGCCGAGATATAGGCCGCGCTGTGCGGCATGGCGCAGAACAGCGAATTCTCCGAACCGGTATTGTAGATCGCGCTGCGCGAACCTTGCGCAATCAGCCGGGGGGCAAAGGCCCGGCAGCCGTGCCACACGCCCCAGAAGTTGATGTCATAATGCGCCCGTGCCGCCGCCGGATCGACTTCCCACAGACGGCCACGCGGACCGCCCACCCCGGCGTTGTTGAACACCAGATCAACCCGCTCAAGCGCGGCAAAGGCCGCTTCGGCCAGCGCCTCGACCTGGGCCAGATCGGCAACGTCGCAGGCCATGGCAGTGGCATCGCAACCGGCCGACGCCAGCGCGGCAACGGCGGCATCTAGCCGCTCGCCCGGCAGGTCGGCCAGCACCAGCCGCACGCCGCGTGCGCCCAGTTCCTTCGCAACGGCAAGCCCGATCCCGCTGGCCCCGCCGGTGATGACCGTACCGGTCGGCTCCAGCGCGGCGCTCACTGCGCCAGCCCCTTGGCGACCACGCGCCGCAAGGCATTGGCATAGACTTCCGGCTCCTGCGCGCCGGGGATCAGGACCCGGCCCTGGACGATCATCGTCGGGACCCCGCTGATGTTCATGTCCCAGGCCTGGGCCTGTTCGCCGCGGACCACTTCGCCGAGGAATTCATCGTCGATCGCGGCGCGGGCGGCGGCACGGTCCAGACCGACCGCGGCGGCCACATCGGCCAGCACTTCGGGATCGCCGATCCGGCGGCGCTGCTGGAAATGGGCATCGAACAACGCCCGCTTCAGTTCGGTCTGCTTCTGGGACCCGGACTCGATCAGCGCCCATTTCAGCAATTTGTGCGCGGCAAAGGTGTTCCACATCATCGGCTTGGGCGCTTCGCCCTCACCGGTATAGGCAAACGAGTATCCGGCCCGCTCGCCGATCTCCAGCATCCGCCCGCGGTTGCTTTCGACCTCTTGCGGGCTGCGACCATACTTGCGGGCGATGTGCTCGGCCTGGCCTTCGCCTTCGGGCGGCATATCCGGGTTGAGTTCGAACGGCAGCCACCGCACTTCGGCTTCAACCTCGCCTTCCAGCAGGGCCAGGCCCTTCTGCAATTGGGCATAGCCGATGATGCACCATGGGCACATCACGTCGGAATAGATGTCGATTGTCAGGCGCGCGGGCTGGGTCATCGGGCAAGCCACCATTTCATCAGGTGATGGGCAATCGCCTGCGGGGGCGGCGCGATGAAGCGGCCATCCTCCTGCCCCTGCATCGCCGCTTCCACTTCGGCGCGGGTGAACCAGTCGGCATCGTCCAGCTCGGTCCGGTCGATGGTCAGGACATCGTCCAGCGCCTCGGCATGGCAGCCGATCATCAGGCTGGAGGGGAACGGCCAGGGCTGGCTGCCGATATAGCTGACCTTGCCGACCGCGACGCCGGCTTCTTCCAGCACTTCGCGGGCCACGGCCTCCTCGATGCTTTCGCCGGGTTCGACAAAGCCGGCGAGAGTCGAGAAGCGGCGAGGAGGAAAGCGCGGCTGGCGGCCCAGCAAAAGGCGGCCTTCATGCTCCACCAGCATGATCGTGACCGGATCGACCCGGGGAAAGTGATCGGCCTTGCAGACTTCGTTCGTGCAGGTCCGTTGCCAGCCGCCCTTGGCCAGCACCGTCGGGTTGCCGCAGCGCGCGCAAAAGCGATGCCGGGCATGCCAGTCGACCAGGCTGCGGGCGGTGCCATAGGTGGAAAGCTCGTCCGGGGTCAGGCTGCTCATTGCCGCCCACAGCCGCGGGTTCGCCGGCGCGACGGAACCGAGCAGGTCGGGCGAAACCTCGGCAAAGCAGCCCTTGCCGTTCAGCAGTCCCAGGAACACCAGTTCCGTATCCGGTGCGGCATCGGCCAGGGTGCCCCAGTCCAGCGTGCCATCGGGCGTGATCACCGGATCGAGCCCGTCGAGCTTGAGGAGCCGCGCCCGCCAGTCCATCAATGCGGCCAGCCGGTCCGGATCGGCACGGACCTGATCGGCCCGGTCCAGCCCCGATCCGGCAAAGGCCATGGTGCCGAAGGTCATGCCGAACGGCCCTTGCCGGCCAGAATGTCCGCACCGACCGCTTCGGGAAATTCCCGCATGATCGGCAGCTGATCCTGCGGCATGTACTGCACGTAAAGGCCGGTGCGCAGCTTCAGCCGGGTGTTGCACATCCCGATCGTCCCGGCCGCGCCCGACCAGCCGAACAGGCCTTCTTCCTTGCCGGTCCCGGACACGCCGCCCGCACCGAACCCGTGCGGAGCGATCCAGGTGCCGGCGGTATCGGCTCCCGCCGGGAGCAGGTTGGATGTGGCCAGCGCAACCGTTTCCTCGCGCATGATCCGCCGCCCGTTGTGGCGCCCGCCATTGACGATCATCGCCAGGAACCGGTCGAAATCGGCCGGGGTGGTGACCATTCCGGCCCCGCCATAGGCAAACGGCGTCGGCCGGTAATAGATCGACTTCTTCGGGGTATCGATCGGCACCGGGGCGGTGCCCAGCAGCGCGTAATTGGTGGTCATCCGCGCGGCCAGCGTGCTCGGCACGTGGAAGAACGTGTCCTGCATCCCCAGCGGACCGAACAGCCGCTCCTGCAGGAAGGCGGCAAAGCTTTTCGCGCCCGCCGCGCGCTGGATGATCAGGCCCAGCACGTCGAGGCTCATCGAATAGCGCCAAACCTTGCCCGGCTCGGCAATCAGCGGAACGCTGGCGGTGCGGCGCAGGAACTCGTCCGGATCGGGGACCCTGGCCATGGTGCCAAGGCCGGGCAACGGCATGTCGCTGACAATCGCCGGGATCAGCGCCTGGCGTTCCAGCTCGCGGGTAATCGCCCGGTCCTTGCCGATCCCGGCATAGCCCAGGCCGGCCGTGTGGGTCAGCAGGTGGCGGACGGTGATCAGCGTTTCAGCGGGACGCGATTCCAGGCTCTTGCCCGGATCGATCGCCACTTTCATCCGCGCGAACTCCGGCGCGAAATCGGCAATCGGCTGATCCAGTTTCAGCTTGCCTTCCTCGATCAGCAGCATCGCCGCCATGCCGGTGACCGGCTTGGTCTGCGAATATGCGCGGAACAGGCTGCGCGGGCCGATCGCATCGGGGTCGTCAAAGCCTTCCTTGCCGCGCTGGATGAAACCGGGCGCCTCGGTCCCCCAGCCCAGCGCCGCGACCATGCCGGCCACCTTGCGTCCGCCGACATAGCGATCGAGCAGTGCGGTGACCTTGGGCCAGTGCGCGTCGATCGCCTTGGGCGGGGCAACGCTTTTCGCCCAGGCCCCCGCCAGCGGCGCGCCGCCCAGTGCGGCGCCCGCCCCCAGCCAGCCGGCCGAGCGCAGCAGGTTGCGGCGCGAAAGCGCCAGATCGTGCGGTTCGTGCAAGGTGCTTCTCCCTCAATCCTTATCGGCCAGCGCCAGCCGCGCGGCCTTGGCAAACAGGGTCGGCAGGCCAGCTTCCTCCAGCCGGTCCAGCCGCCACCATTCGCCGGTGTTGGCTGGCAGACTATCCCAATCGCCTCCTGAATAAAGCATCAATTGCAATTCGAGATCGAAATGGGTGAAGCTGTGGCAGACCACGCCGCCAGCCTGCCACGAACCGGCCAAGGGCGGTTCGCCAGCTCCGTCGCCGCGCGCCGCCCAGCCATCGTCGGGCAGCGCCCGCATCCCGCCCAGCATGCCCTTGCCCGCGCGGCGGACCAGCCAGACCGCACCGTCCCGCACGATCCAGAACGCCCGTCCGCGCCGCGCGGGCTTGGCCTTCTTGGCGGGCTTGACCGGAAATCGCTCAGGTCCTGCCGAGCGCCCCTTACAATCCTCGGTCAAAGGGCACAGCAGGCAGCGGGGATTGCGCACCGTGCAGACGGTTGAGCCAAGGTCCATCATCGCCTGGGCAAAATCGCCCGGCCGCTCGGCCGGGGTCAGCCGCATCACTTCGGCCCGGATCGCGCTGCGCGCCGCCGGCAGCGGCTCATCCAGCGCCAGCAGCCGCGCCGCCACCCGCTCGACATTGGCATCGACCACGGCCGCCCGCTCGCCAAAGGCAATCGCGGCGACGGCAGCGGCGGTATAGGCCCCCAGCCCGGGCAATTCGCGCAGGGCAGCCTCGTTATCGGGAAACGTCCCGCCCCGCGCCGCCACGGCCCGCGCGCAGGCCAGCAGGTTGCGGGCGCGGGCGTAATAGCCAAGGCCAGCCCAGGCGGCCATCACCTCCGCATCATCGGCGGCGGCGAGGTCCATCACCGTCGGCCAGCGCGCCAGGAACTTCGCGAAGTAGGGGCCGACCGCTGCGACCGTGGTCTGCTGCAGCATCACTTCCGACAACCACACCCGGTAGGGTTCCGGCGGCGGCGCGCCAGGCGGGCTGCGCCACGGCAAATCGCGCGCGTGGGCATCGTACCAGTCCAGCAGGCGTTTGGCGGTGGCGTCCATCACCCGCCTATGGCATTGCCGGAGCCGCAATGGAACGGGACCCGAAAAAGCCGGCGAAGAACGCCCGCCGTTATGAACGGCCGCGCGGGCAAGGCACCCGTCCGATCGGCGAGCTGATGCCGGAAATCGGCCGCACCGCCTTTCGCAAGTTCGGCTTCGTCCAGTCCAGTGTGGTGACCCGCTGGGCGGAGATCGTGGGCGAACGGCATGCCCGTGTCTGCAGCCCCGAAGCGATCCGCTTTCCGATGGGCGAGAAGAGTGGCGGGATCCTTGAGCTGGTCGTGGTCCCCGCCCACGCCCCGATCATCGCCCACCTCGAGCCGGAGATCATCGCGCGGGTCAACCGCTTCTTCGGTTACAGCGCGGTGGCGCGGGTCAAGCTTCGGCAAGGTGCGGTTAAGCCGCCGCCTGCTGAAAAGCGCGCCAGCGCGCCGCCATCGCTGCGTCCGATCCCGCTGGAGCTGGGCGAAAGCCTGCGCGACATCGGCGATCCGGAGCTGCGCACGGTGCTCGAATCGCTGGCCCGCAGCCTCGGCGGGCCTGAACCGAAGGACGATTGATTGCGCGCTCTTGCCGGCCTGCTGACCCTTGCCGCCGCGCTTGGCCTCATTGCCACCGGGGCTGCGGCCCAGTCCAACTGGAGCCGCGCCATGCTGCGCACGCCCGCCGGAACCAACGTGCTGGGCAACCCGCAGGCCAAGGTCCGCCTGACCCAGTACGTCAGCTATACCTGCACCGATTGCGCGCGCTTTCAGGTAGAGGCCGATGCCGTGCTGCAGCTGGCCTATATCCCCTCCGGGCGGCTGGCCATCGAGGTTCATCACGTGATCCGCAGCCCGATTGACCTGACGGCGGCCATGCTGGCCAATTGCGGGGCGAAGGAGAAGTTCTTCCTGAACCATTCGGCCCTGCTGTTCGGCCAGGCGCGCTGGCTCAAGCCGCTGAGCGGGGCCAGCTCGGTCCAGCGCGCTCGCTGGGTTCAGCCGGAGCTGGGCGCCCGCAACCGCGCGATCGCCGCCGACTTCAAGCTTTATGACCTGATGGCCACGCGCGGATATGACCGGCAAAGCGTGGAACAGTGCCTGACCGACCGGGCCATGGCCGACCGGCTCGAGGCCCAGAGCCGGGCTGCGAGCGATGCCGGAGTGAGCGCAACTCCCGGTTTTGCGATCAACGGCAAGCTGCTATTGAACACCCATGACTGGGCCAAACTGCGCCCGCAACTGGATGAAAGCCTGAAGTAGAATGACCAAGACGCTTGTTGCCGCCCTGGCCGGAACCTTTGCCGCTGCTGCCATGCTGAGCGCCGCGCCGCTGATTGCCAAGCCGGCCGCCAAGCCCCGTCCGGCCGCGACCGCTGCGGTCAAGTGGGACTTGCGGACGACCCGCACAGCCGAGGGCAATCACCTGATCGGCAACCCCGCAGCCAAGGTCCGGCTGGTCGAATTCATTAGCTATACCTGCGATCACTGTGCGCACTATGCGGTCGATTCCAAGGTGCCGCTGTTCACCGGCGCGGTCCGGCAGGGCAAGGTGGCGGTGGAAATCCGCCCGTTCTTCCGCAACGGGATCGATGTCGCTGCCACTCTGCTGGCGCAATGCGGGCCGGACGCGAAGTTCGCCGGCAACCACCACGCGATCCTGGCCAGCCAGAAGTCCTGGCTGCAACAGCCGAGCAATCCCAAGGCCAAGGAACGCTGGGCCACCCCCGAATTCGGCCTGAAGATGAAGTACATTGCCGAGGATCTGGGCCTCTACAAGCTGATGCTGGGGCGCGGTTATACACCGGCCCAGCTTGACAGGTGCCTCGCCAACGAGGCGCTGGGCGACAAGCTTGCCAACCAGACCGCCGATGCCGCCGACAGAATCGGTGTCCAGGGCACGCCCAGCTTCCTGATCAATGGCAAGCTGCAGCAGGTGCATGACTGGAACGGCCTGTCTCCGCTGCTCAGCGCCGCGACCCGTTGATACACCTGTGGAGAAGCGGGGCGGCAGAGTTCGCTGCGCTTCTTCGTCTGCCCGTTCCCCGCTAGCTTTCCCGACTCGAACATCAAGGACCTGACCGTCATGACCGCCAAGCGCACCCGCCTGTTCCAGACTCTCGCCATTGCCCCGCTGGCCCTCGGCCTCGCCGCCTGCAAGCAGGAAGCGACCGCGCCCGCCGGTGAAGCGCCCAAGGGCGAAGCAATTGCCGCAATCGCGCCGCCGGCCGGCAAGGCCTGGACCGACGTGGTCGAAGTGACCGCCGATGGCGGCTACCGCGTCGGCAACCCCAATGCGCCGATCAAGCTGATGGAATTCGGCGCACTCAGCTGCTCGCACTGCGCGGAGTTTTCCGAAGCGGCCTCGGCCGAACTGCTCGGCCAGTTCGTCGCCAGCGGCCGGGTCAGCTATGAACTGCGCTTCTTCATGCTGAACGCGCTCGACGTTCCGGCCACCCTGCTCGCCACTTGCGGCTCGCCCGAAGCGGTGATCCCGCTGGCCGACCAGTTCTGGGCCTTCCAGAAGACCATGTTCCAGAACCTTCAGGCCGGAGGCGAAGCCCAGCTGCAGGCTGCCGGCTCGCTGCCGCCCGAACAGCGCTTCGCCGCGATCGCCAAGCTGGGCGGGATGGATACGTTCTTCGCCGCGCGCGGCATTCCGCAGGCCCAGGCCGCGACCTGTCTGGCCGACGTGAACAAGGCGACTGCCTTCGTCAACGCGACCCAGAAGGCCGGTACGGAAATGGGCATCACCGGCACGCCGACCTTCTTCCTCAATGGTGCGAAGCTGGACTTCAACACCTGGGACAAGGTCAAGGGCGCGCTGCAGGGCGCCGGCGCCCGCTGATCCGGGCCTGAGGGGGAACGGACCGGCACGATGCGGATCAAGCGGCTCAAGCTCTCTGGATTCAAGAGCTTTGTCGAGCCGGCTGAACTGCGCATCGAGCCGGGGCTGACCGGCGTCGTCGGCCCCAACGGCTGCGGCAAGAGCAACCTGCTTGAGGCGATCCGCTGGGTAATGGGCGAAAGCTCGCCCAAATCCATGCGCGGCGGCGGGATGGAAGACGTCATCTTCGCCGGCACGGCATCGCGCCCGCCGCGCGATTTTGCCGAGGTCGTGCTCCACTGCGACACCGGGGACAACGACAGCGAACTCGAAGTGGTCCGCCGGATCGAGCGCGGCGCGGGCAGTGCCTACCGCGTCAACGGGCGCGACGTGCGGGCCAAGGACGTCGCGCTGGTCTTTGCCGATGCCGCGACCGGCGCGCACTCCCCCGCTCTCGTCAGCCAGGGCAAGATCGCGGCGGTGATCGCCGCCAAGCCGGCCGAACGGCGGATGATGCTGGAAGAGGCGGCTGGCATCGCCGGCCTGCACGTGCGGCGCAAGGACGCCGAGCAGAAGCTGCGCGCGACCGAGGCGAACCTGGCCCGGCTGGAAGACCTGATGGGGCAGCTCGATCAGCAGATCGGCAGCCTGCGCCGCCAGGCCCGCGCCGCCGAACGCTACAAGGCGCTGTCCGACAAGATCCGCGTGGCCGAGGCCCGGCTGGTTTTCGCCCGCTGGCGCGATGCCGCCGCCGCGGCCGAAGCGGCCCGGGGTGAGGCGCAAGCGGCCGAAGCCCGCGTTGCCGAAGCGCAAGGCGCGATGAAAGCTGCGCAGGAGGCCCAGCACCAGTCGGCGCAGGCCCTGATCGAGGCGCGTGACGAGCTGGCCGACCGGCGCGACGATGCCTCTGCCCACGGCCACCGCATGGCCCAGCTGACCAGCCAGCTGGAAGCGGCCGAGGAACGCCTCAAGGACCTCGAGCGGCAGCACCGCCGGCTGGAGGAAGACCGCGGCGATGCCGACCGGCTGACCCGCGATGCCGCCGAGGCCCTGGCCCGGCTGGAGCGCGAACTGGCCGATGGCGAAGCGGCCTTGGCTGCCGACGAGAAGCGCCGCCCGGTCGTGGCCGCGGCACTCGACGATGCCGACCGCAATCTGCGGCAGGCCGAACTGGCGCTGGCCAAGGCGACTGCCGATCAGGCCGGAGTGGAGGCCGAGTGGCGTGTGGCCGAGGCCGAACTGGCCCAGGCCCAGCAGCGCCTGGCCCGGCTCGATGCCGAAGCCCGGCGGCAAGCCGACCTTGCCGACAGCCTGGCGCGCGAAGGCGATCCGCAGGCCGCGCTGGTCGCTGCGGAACAGGCCCGCGACGAGGCCGCTGCCGCCCTTGCCGCTGCCCGCACCGCGCTGGATGGCCAGCAGGCCCGCAAGGCCGAACTGCAAGGCAGCCGCGACGAGGCCGGTTCCGCCCTCGCCTCGGCCCGCGCCGAACTGGCCGGGGTGGAGCGGGAGTGGCAGGCGCTGGTGCGTGACCGCGATGCCCGCGCCAAGCAGGCCAGCGGCAAGCACGGCGCTGCCGCCTTGGATGCCGTCAGCGCCGCGCCCGGATACGAACGCGCGCTAGCCGCAGTGCTGGGCCGCGATGCCAAGGCCCCGCTTGGCCCGGCCGGCGATGGCGATGGCCGGTTCTGGACCGGGGCCGCAGCGCCCGATCCGGTGGCTGACAGTCTGGCCGCTCACGTCACCCGCTGCCCTGATGAACTCAAGGCCCGCCTCGCGCTGGTTCACGTGGCCGAGGCCGATGATGGCCGCGCGCTCGGTCCGGGCGAATGGCTGGTCACCCGCGATGGCCGGATCCGCCGCTGGGACGGCTTCGTCGCCAAGGGCGAAGGTGCCGCCGAAGCCGCCCGGCTGGAGGCCGAGAACCGCCTTGCCGCGCTGGAAGCCGAGTTGCCCGCCCTGCGCGGTGCGGTCGAAGCGGCCGAGGCCAGGGCGCAAGCCGTGGCGGCCGAACTGTCCGAACTGCAACTCGCGGTCATTGCCTCCGAACGCGCTCTGGCCGCTGCTGCCGATGCCGAGCGCGCGGCCTTGCGCGCGCTCGATCAGGCCGAGGCGGCCAAGGCCCGGATCGAGGCCCGCCGCGCGGAACTGGCCGCCAGCGCAAGCGACCTGGCCGAACAGCGCAGCCTTGCCGAGGCCGAGATGGCGGCCGCCGAAGCCCGCCGGTCCGAGCTGCCCGATCCCGCCACCGGCCGCGCCCAGCTGGCTGCCGCCCAGGCGCGCCACGATGCTGCGCGGCAGGGCCTGCAAGCCGCCACCGCCGCGCTTGCCTCGCACGATCAGGGCCTCGCCGTGGCGCGGGAACGCTGCAACACCCAGCGCGCCGATATCAAATCGTGGCAGGCCCGCGCCGGGGATGCCGCCAGCCGCCTTGCCTCGATGACCCGCCGCTTCGAGGAGATCGAAGCAGAACGTGCCGTCGTCGCCGCCAAGCCGCCCAGCCTGCTGCGCGAGATCGAGGCCGGGGACGAGGTCCGCACCCGCATCACCGCCGAACTCGCCGCCGCCGAGGCCAGGGTGACCGAACTGAGCGAAGCCGCCCGCCAGATCGACGCCCGCTTTAACCAGGCGAACGAAGCCCTTGCCTCGGCCCGCGAGGCCCGCGCCGGGGCGGTGGCCCGCGCCGAGAACGAGGAAGCCCGCCGCGCCGAAATGGCCGGGATTTCCGGCGAGCGCTTCCAGTGCCCCCCACCGCTGCTGCCCGAGCGGTTCGAATTCCCCTCGACCGACGTCGGCCCGGCCCCGCAGGAAAGCGCCGAGCATGACAAGCTGGTGGCCGACCGCGAACGGCTCGGCCCGGTCAACCTGCTCGCCGCCGACGAACTGGCCGAGGCCGAGGCGCGCCACGGCACCAGCCTGGCCGAACAGGCCGAGCTGACCGAAGCGGTCGGCCGCCTGCGCGGTTCGATCGGCAATCTCAACCGCGAAGGGCGCGAGCGGCTGCGCGCGGCCTTCGAGGCGGTCAACACCCATTTCCAGCGGCTGTTCACCAAGCTGTTCGAAGGCGGGCAGGCCCACCTTGCGCTGGTCGACAGCGATGACCCGCTGGAAGCGGGGCTGGAGATCTTCGCCCAGCCGCCGGGCAAGCGGCTGCAATCGCTGACGCTGCTATCGGGCGGCGAACAGGCGCTGACCGCGGTCGCGCTGATCTTCGCGCTGTTCCTCACCAACCCGGCGCCGATCTGCGTGCTCGACGAAGTCGACGCGCCGCTGGACGATGCCAATATCGAGCGGTTCTGCGACCTCCTTGACGCGATGGTCAAGGAGACCCAGACCCGCTACCTGATCGTCACCCACAACGCCGTGACGATGAGCCGGATGCACCGCCTGTTCGGCGTGACCATGGTCGAACGCGGCATCAGCCGCCTGGTCAGCGTCGACCTTGAAGGGGCGGAAGAGCTGCTGGCGGCGGAGTGATCGAGGGAAAGGCCATGCCCTCGTTCCCGCCAAACCAGCACTGCGCCTCTTGCCCATAGCGAAACTGCATCGCGCCCGGCCCTTGCCTGCTTTCAATCCAGCACAAACCGCGGCCCGGTGCCGCCCGTTCCGGCGCGGTCGTCGCGGTTGTAGAGGCGGCAGCGTTCGAGGCTGAGGCAGCCGCAGCCAATGCATTCGTCCAGCTTGCGCCGGGTCAGCGAAAGCAGTGCGATCTTCGCGTCGATCGCTTTCCGCATCGAGCGGCTGATCTTCTGCCAGTCGGCCAGGGTCGGCGTTCGGCCCTGCGGCAGCTTGGACAGTTCGCTTTCGATCTCGGCCAGGCCCAGCCCCAGCTTCTGCGCGATCAGGATGAAACTCAGCCGGCGAATGTCGCTGCGCAGGAAGCGGCGCTGGTTGCCCATGGTGCGGAAGGCCTGGATCAGGCCCTTGTCCTCATAGAAGCGGATCGCCGAAACCGCGAGCCCGGTGCGCCGGGCCAGTTCGCCGATGGGGAGCAGATCGTTGCGGTCCATGGGGCAGGTCTTTCGCGAATTCGCTTGATCTCAACTTAACTTGAGGTTGCACAAAGATAAAGCGCTTTGATTCGTTAGCGTGACAACTCATTCAAAACAGGACATTTCCCATGCCAATCGGTTTTCTTGAACATGCCAACATCACGGTCAGCGATCCGGAGCGGTCATCCGCGCTGCTGCAAGAATTGTGCGGCTGGCACGAACGCTGGCGCGGGCCTTCGCAGCTGGGCGGGTGGACCATCCACGTCGGCAATGACCGCGATTACCTGGCGGTTTATACCCGCGGCGAGGTTGTAGGACAGCGCTTTTCCAAGGGCGCGCCGCTCAATCACATCGGGCTGGTGGTGGACGATCTGGACGCCGCCGAAGCCGTGGTGATCGCGGCCGGGCTGGAGCCCTTCAACCACGCCGATTACGAACCCGGCCGCCGGTTCTACTTCTTCGACTGGGACGGGATCGAATTCGAACTGGTCAGCTATGGCTAGAGCAGGCTTTGCTGTTCGGGCGGCTGCCAACCGCCCGCCCAGAGCTGCTCCGTCCGCTCCACGGTGATCGCGTCTTCCCAGGTCCGGCACAGTGCCAGCGCCTCGTCCGGAGTGCCTTCCAGCCAGTAGCGCTGCGCCGCATGGGACAGGATCAGCGGCATCCGGTCATGCACTTCGGCCATCTGCGGATGCCCGTCGACCATCACCAGCGTATAGACATCGCCCCATTCCGCGCTGGGCCGCCACAGGCCCGCCACGGCGAAAACCTCCGCGTCCGGCTGGCCGTACCAGGTCCGGGTCATCCGCCCCTTCTCACCCTCGGCCTCGGCCCATTGGCTGACCGGGACGAGGCAGCGGCGGTGCACGAAGCTGTCGCGCCAGAAGCCGGTGAGCAGCTTGTCCTCGCGCGCGTTGGTGACCGGCTTGGGCTTCAGCTTCTGGCCCTGCTTGCCGGTCAGCACCAGCGGAAATCCCCAATGCATCGCCCGCGCCCGCCCTTCGGCCACGACCAGCCCGGGGAGGCCGGGATAGACCTCATGCGCATAGTTGGCGGCAAGATCGCCTTCCACTTCAAACAGCCTGGCGACTTCGGCCGTGCCCTTGGTCATGCGGTAGAGGTTGCACATCTTACTGCCGCCGCGCGCAGCCCTGTTCGGTCCGGTCACCCCAGGTGAAAGCGGCCTTGTAGGGATAGACCGTGTCGCTCATCCCGTCACTGCACGTGCCGGGCGTGATCACCAGCACCACGGGCTTGCCCTGCAAGGTTCCGGTATAGCGCGTCACTTCGCCCTCGAACTCGGTCCGCGCCTTGAAGGAAATGCCGTCGAGCGCCTCCGGGCTGGAATAGCGCAGCGAACCGGGAGAACTGGTCAGCGACCAGAACGGTTCGGTGCCCAGTGCCTGGTATTGCGGAACATAGGGCGGCGGGTCCGGCAAACCGGGCAAGACCGGGCTGGCAGCCGCCGTGGCGGTGGGCCCATCGCTGGCCGCCACCGGCGCACTATCCTGCCCGCCCTGGCAACCCGCCAGCAGCACCAGCCCAGCCAGCACCGCGCTACGCATTGCCCACCACCCAGCAGGCCAGCGCGACGAGGAGGCCGGTCGTGCGGTTGGCGCGGAACCGGGCAAGGGCATTGTCGGCATCATGGTCCTCCAGCTTCAGCACTTGCCAGCCAAGGTGCAATGCGGCGGGCAGCAGCGCAAGCAGCGCGATCCAGTCCGGACGGAGCAGCCAGAAGGCTGCGCACCACAGCACCGCCGCCCCGGCATAGAACGCCCCCACCCCGGCCTTGACGTGTTTGCCCAAAGTCAGCGCGGAGGAGCCGATCCCGACCGAGGCATCGTCCTCACGATCCTGGCAGGCGTAGATCGTGTCATAGCCGATGCACCACAGCACCGCGCCCAGATAGAGCGCGGCCATCACTTCCAGCCGGTCGGACCGCAGCGCGATCCAGCCCACCGGCACGCCCCAGGTGAAAACCAGCCCCAGCCAGGCCTGCGGAAAGCGCGTGATCCGCTTCATGAACGGATAGGCCGCTACCAGCGCGAGACTGCCCAGCGCGACGACCTGCGCCTCCCAGCGCAGTTGTAGCAGCACGATCAGGCCCAGCCCGCACAGCAGCACCAGCCAGACCCAGGCCGCGCGCTTGCTCACCCGCCCGCTCGCCACGGGGCGCAGCGCGGTGCGGGCCACCTGCCGGTCGATATCGGCATCGACGATGTCGTTATAGACGCAGCCCGCCCCGCGCATGGCGATGGAGCCGAGCAGAAACCACAGCAAAAGGTCCCAGCGCGCTTCCCCGCCCGCCAGCAACAGCCCCCAGGCGCAGGGCCAGAACAGCAGCCACCAGCCGATCGGCCGGTCCAGCCGGGCGAGCTGGGCATAGTCGCGCAAGGGTGCAGGCAGGGCCGCGACCAGCCCCTTGTGCTGCGAATCGGGAACGATCTGATCGGCCGGGTTCATGCGCCTGACCTGACAAAGTTCACAGGGTTCAGGGACTGAAAAACAACCTGCGTCACCCTGTGTCGCCTTGTGTCACCCTGTGTCACCTTGCGGGGAAAAGCGGGCGGGATCAAAGGCACGGCGCGGCGGATCATCGCGCCCTTGTGGCACAAGCCGGCGCGGTAGGACAGGGGCGCGCGCTTTACTTCGCACCGCCTTGCGCTATCCCGCTGGCATGCCCGCCACTCCCGCCTGGCCCCCGAAAAGCGCGCCGCGCCTGTTCGTTGCCGAACCGCTCGATGTCGGCGCGGTGATCACGCTGGACGGGCCGCAGGCGCATTACCTCGCGCGGGTGATGCGGCTGGGCGAAGGCGATGCGGTGCTGCTCTGCGATGACAAGACCGGCGAATGGGCCAGTAATGTCACCCATGCCGGCAAGCGCGATGTCACCCTGACTGTCGTCGGCCAGTTGCGGGTGCGGGAAGCGGTCCCCGACTTCACCCTCTGCGCGGCGCTGCTCAAGAAAGACCGGTTCGATCTGGTGCTGGAAAAGGCTGCCGAACTGGGCGTGGCGCGGATCCAGCCGGTCCTGACCCGGCGCTGCGTGGCCGACAAGCTGAACCTTGACCGGGCGCGCAGCATCCTGACCGAAGCGGCCGAGCAATGCGCCCGCACCGCGCTGCCCGAAATTGCCGAGCCGGTAAAGCTGGACGCCCTGCTGAAAGGCTGGCCGGAGGAGCGCACCCTGTTCTTTGCCGACGAGAACGGTGGGGAAAATGCTGCGCAGCAATTTGCCGCCCATCCCGGCCCGTCCGCGCTGCTGACCGGCCCGGAAGGCGGGTTCGACGATGCCGAACGCGCCGCGATCCGCAGCCACGCCCAGGCCCGCGCGATCACGCTTGGCCCCCGCATCCTGCGCGGCGAAACCGCCGCCATCGCCGCCACGGCGCTGTGGATGGGAACGGTCGGCGATTGGTAGGCCCCCGCACAAAATCACTGGCGCGGCGCCCCTCAAAGCACTAACTCCCCCGCCATGAGCACGAGACAGGTTTCAGATCGCAACGATCCGGTGATCGAGAGCCGCGACCAGCTGGTCGCCCCGATGATCAAGGGTGAAAAGCCCCGGGATCGCTGGCGGATCGGCACCGAGCACGAGAAGCTGGTCTACTGCACCCGCGATCACCACGCCCCCAGCTATGACGAACCCGGCGGGATCCGCGACCTGCTGATGGCGCTGACCGAATATGGCTGGGAACCGGTGATCGAGGGCGGCAACGTGATCGCCATGTCCGGCAGCGACGGCACGGTCAGCCTGGAGCCGGCCGGACAGCTGGAACTGTCCGGTGCGCCGCTGGAGAACCTGCACCAGACCTGCGAGGAAACCGGCCGCCATCTGGCCCAGGTGAAATCGATCGGCGACCAGACCGGCAAGGGTTTCCTCGGCCTCGGCATGTGGCCGGACAAGACCCGCGCCGAACTGCCGATCATGCCCAAGGGCCGCTACGCGATCATGCTGCGGCACATGCCGCGGGTCGGCAATCTTGGTCTCGACATGATGCTGCGGACCTGCACCATCCAGGTCAACCTCGACTATTCGAGCGAGGCGGACATGGTGCAGAAGTTCCGCACCAGCCTGGCCCTGCAGCCGCTGGCCACCGCGCTGTTCGCCAATTCGCCGTTCACCGAGGGCAAGCCCAACGGCTTCCTGTCCTACCGCAGCCACATCTGGACCGACACCGACCCGCACCGCACCGGCATGCTGGGCTTCGTGTTCGAGGACGGCTTCGGCTATGACCGTTATGTCGAATACATGCTCGACGTGCCGATGTACTTCGTGTTCCGCGACGGCAAGTACATCGACGCCGCCGGGCAGAGCTTCCGCGATTTCCTCGACGGCAAGCTGCCGGCCCTGCCAGGTGAGCGACCGACCGAAAGCGACTGGATCGATCACCTCTCCACCGCTTTCCCCGAAGTGCGCCTGAAAAGCTTCCTCGAAATGCGCGGCGCCGATGGCGGGCCGTGGAGCCGGATCTGCGCGCTGCCGGCGCTGTGGGTCGGCCTGCTCTACGATCAGACCGCACTCGATGCCGCCTGGGACCTGGTCAAGGGCTGGGACATGGAAGGGCGCGAGGCACTGCGCGCGGCCGTGCCGAAGCTTGGGCTGGACGCGCCGCTGCCCGGTGGCGGAACCTTGCGCGACATCGCCGCCGAAGTGCTGGCGATCAGCCGCTCGGGCCTCAACGCCCGCGCCCGGCTCAACTCGGCCGGGGACAACGAGAGCGGGTTCCTCAATGAACTCGACGACATCGTCCGCAGCGGCAAGGTTCCGGCCCAGGTCCTGCTCGACAAGTACCACGGCGAATGGGGCGGCGATATCAGCCGGGTCTACGAGGAACGCTTCTGATGCCGGTGGTGGTGGTCGGGCAGTTCCGGTTTCCGGCCGACCGGATGGACGAAGCCCGCCCCGCAATGCGCCGGGTGATGGAAGCGACCCGCGCCGAGGCCGGCTGCATCGAATACAATTATGGCGAAGACGTGCTCGATCCCGGCCTGATCCGGGTCAGCGAGGTGTGGGAAAGCCGCGCGCAGCTGGATGCGCACATGCAGACCCCGCACATGGCCCTGTGGCAGCAGGAGCGCGCCGCGCTGGGGCTGACCGGGCGGTCGATCGCGGTGTTCGAAGCAGGCGAACCCGGCCCGCTTTAGCCTATTCCGCCGGCAGTGCGGCCGGTTCCGGGCGGCGTGGCCGGAGCTTCTGTCCCAGCCGGTGGAACGTCCGCGTGATCAGGGCGTTGCGCTCCATCCAGTGATAGTATTCGCGGTACTTGGGGTCTTCGCCCAGCAGGTGCTTTTCCTCGGTCTTGGCCCGCCAGAAATAGATCGCGCTGACGCAGGCGAGGAAGAAGGCATTGCGCACCGCATCGGTGGTCGATCCGGTCTGCACCAGGAACGGCATCGAGGCGCACCACCAGAACAGGTTCTTGGAAAGATAGGCCGGATGCCGGGTGAAGGCGTAGGGTCCGTTGGTCAGGACGCCGCGATAGGTCAGGTTGGAAAAGCGGATGCCGAAGGCCACCGTCGCCCAGGCATAGACCCCGGTGAGGAACACCAGCAGCCCGGCCCAGACCCACAGGATGGTCGGGTAACTGGCAAAGACGTGGAACCAGTTGTCATCCCCCGGCACGCCGCTGAGGTAGAACAGCGGACGGTCCTGCGGGCTCATCACCTGGAACGGCGGATAGCACAGCAGCGCCGCCAGCCAGCCGGCCAGGAACGGATTGGCCGAACGGATATGGGCATCGAGCGGCTTCATCGTCAGGACATAGCCGACCGTGCCGATCTGCTCGTCGATCACGAACATCAGCGTGATCAGCAGGATCGCAATTCCCGGCGGAGAGAAGAAGAACTCGCTCCAGTCGGGCGCGACCAGGTTCTGGAAGCCGCCGGGGACGATCATCAGCATGAAGGCGGTGAAAAAGCCCTTCACGGCCCAGGCCCGCAAGTGGTGCCAGACCTGGTCCGGCTCCCACGCCTCGCGCCCGACCAGCATGGCCCCCATGTGCCAGGCCCCGTCGCGCGGCTGGATCAGGTAGCGGTCCAGCCACAGGACATAGGGGATCGAAAGCACGAACAGCGGCACGGCCAGCGTGGTCAGCACCTGCATGGCGAACAGGTACGGGCCTTCCCAGTACCAGCGCCCCAGCCAGTAAAACAGCGCGATCAGGGCCCAGGTCGCCCACAGGCCGGCCAGCTTGGTGATCGATACGTCGATCACGTCCGACAGCGGGCGGGGATTGTCCCAGTCGATCCCGGTCGAGGGACGGCGGTGGACCTTTTCGACCAGCACCGACCACAGCACCATCGGCGCGGCGGTGATCACCAGACCCAGCAGCGCGGCGTTCGGCCCGGTCAGCCGCTCGACCCGGCTTGGCAGGCCGAAAGTAACGACGATTTCCGGCCAGAAATGGCAGATCATCACGTAAATCGTCAGCGCGCCAAGCCCGAGCCAGCCGGTAATGGCGGACACGTCGCTGGCGGGCCGAAGATCGGCAGTCTGGCTGGGCTGATCGCTCATTGCGCCCCGGCCCTACCGGAAAAGGGTTAAGGGCCGGGTAACGAGAGGGAGGAGGTTTTGGTTGGGTGCGCCAATCGCATCCGCGATTGGCTTGGCATCACCGGCCCGCTCCCCCGGCCCGACCACCCGCAACTAGGGTACCCTAAGGG
>ERZ761602.1283-NODE-1283-length-46615-cov-10.247208_pt1 | contig 46615 bp, 49 predicted proteins | sample MGYA00512165_ERZ761602 | MGnify/ENA primary metagenome ERZ761602 (study PRJEB28899, sample SAMN02445085) | bioreactor sludge metagenome | biome: EBPR sludge; isolation source: Thorneside wastewater treatment plant | place: Australia: Brisbane, Thorneside...
GGCTGCCGAGGGGACCGGCGACCTGCCGCACGCCCTGGCCCGCTATATCGACTATCAGACGCGGCTCGACGCCGTGCGTAGCAAACTGCTCAGTGCGGCCATCTACCCGGCCATCCTGCTTGCTGTTGGCGCTGCGGTGACCGTTTTCCTGATGGCTTACGTTGTGCCTCGCTTCGCCGGCGTGTACCAGGGCAGCGGGCGTTCGCTGCCCTGGCTGTCACAGCTCCTGCTCGACTGGGGACAGCTGGTCAGCGAGAATGCTGACGCCGTGCTCGGGGGAGGGCTGGCTCTGGCCGCGGCGCTGTTTTTCTGGCTGCGGCACTTCATTCGCAGCGGTCGCTGGATCGTTTTCCTGACCCGCCTGCCGGGTGTCGGCGAGCGCATCCGGGTGATCGAGTTGTCGCGCCTGTACCTGACCACCGGCATGCTGCTCGAAGGCGGAATACCCATCCTGACGGCGCTCGATATTGTCGGCGACAGCGTTTCTCCGACTACTCGTGACGCACTGCGTACTGCGCGCAGATTCATCTCCGACGGCGGTGCCTTGTCGGAGGCCTTCGAGCGCAGCGGCCTGGCGACGCCGGTCGCCTTGCGCCTGCTGCGCGTCGGCGAAAGGTCCGGGCAGATGGGCGCCATGCTGACCCGCTCGGCCTTGTTCTACGAAGGCGAGAGCGCGCGCTGGATAGAGCGTTTCGCCAGGGTTTTCGAGCCCGTGCTGATGACCGCCATCGGCCTCCTGGTCGGCCTGATCGTGGTACTTCTGTACATGCCGATTTTTGACCTCGCGGGTGCACTGCAATGAACTCCCCCGGCGAACAGTTCAGCGAAGGTCTTGACGATTCGCTGCTGCAGAAGGCCCGGAGCCTGGCGCGGATGTCCGGGCGCTCGCTGCTCAGCGAACTCGAAGCGCTGACCGCCAGTGAACCGCGCCATCTGGTCAACGCTCTGGCGCGGCGCTTTCAGCTGCTGGTCATGGATACCGCCGAGATGCTCGCCTGTGGTACGGCTTTCGACCTGCTGCCGATGGTCAAAGCGCAGCAGCGTGGCTGTGTGCTGCTGCGCGTGCTGCCCAGCTGCGGCGAGGGGGCTGAGACCCTGCTCGTCGCCGTCATCGCCGATCCCTTCGACAGCGACTGCATGGTCTGGTTGGGCAGCCTGGCCAGTGCGCCGCTGCGGTACTGTCTGGCGCTGCCCGCAGACATCCAGGCCTATCTGTCGAAACATGAAGAGTCGGTGCATGCCGTGCAGGCGCTGGTGCACGATGGCGTCGGTGCCGCCGACAACTCGCGGAGCGCTGAAATCCTCAGTTTTGCGTCGCTCAGCGAAGCTTCGAGCCCGGCGGTCAAGCTGGTCAATTCGACCGTTTATGATGCCGTGCGGGCGGCGGCCAGCGACGTGCATCTCGAGAGCACGCCGACCGGCATTACCATCAAGTACCGCCTTGACGGGGTGCTCGACACGGTCGCGCAGATCAGTGGCGTGGCGCTCGCCGAGCAGGTGGTGTCGCGGCTGAAAGTGCTCGCCGAACTCGACATCGGCGAGCGGCGAACGCCGCAGGACGGCAGCTTTCGGGTCCAGGTGGCCGGTCGCGACATCGACCTGCGGGTGTCGATCATGCCCAGCATTCATGGCGAGGATGCGGTCGTGCGCATCCTCGACAAGCGCGGCGTCATCGAGGCGCACGGCTCGCTGACGCTGGATCTGCTGGGCTTCGACGCGCACTCGCTCAAGGCCCTGCGGCGCCTGGTCGAAGAACCCTACGGGATGTTGCTGGTGACCGGTCCGACCGGCTCCGGCAAGACCACCACCCTGTACGGCGCGATTTCCGAGATCAACAACGGTCGCGACAAGATCATCACCATTGAAGACCCGGTCGAGTATCAGCTGCCCGGCGTCCTGCAGATTCCGGTCAATGACAAGAAAGGGCTGACTTTCGCGCGTGGCCTGCGCTCGATTCTGCGTCACGATCCGGACAAGATCATGGTCGGTGAAATCCGCGATCGCGAGACCGCCGAGATCGCCGTGCAGTCGGCGCTGACCGGGCATCTGGTGCTGACCACCGTGCATGCCAACAATGTCTTCGACGTTTTCGGTCGTTTTACGCACATGGGCATCGATCCCTACGCCTTTGCCTCGGCGCTGAACGGCATTTGGGCGCAACGTCTGCTGCGCGTCAACTGCCCGCGCTGCAGCGAATCCTATACGCCCGGCGAGGCGGAGCTCGAACGCTTCGTCATCGCCGTCGAGCAGTTGCCGCGCTTCGACTTCCGCCGCGGGAGCGGCTGCGGCGATTGCCGTGGTACCGGCTATCGCGGGCGCAAGGCGATTGCCGAGATCCTGAATCTGAACGACGAGTTGCGCGAGTTGATCATCGAAAAACGCCCGCTCAGACAGCTCAAGGAAGTCGCCCACCGCAACGGCACGCGCAGCCTCACCGAAGCCGCGCTGCGTTTGGTCGCCAGCGGCGAGACCACCCTCGAGGAACTGCGTCGTGTCACGCTTTCAGGCTAGGCGACTGCTGCTTGGCTGCAGCGCCACCGACCTCGCTCTGTTGGCCGAGCCGCAAGCGGGCACCGACGTCCCGCGGCTCCTCGCTGATCTGGCTGTCGCCCCGGCGACGGCGCCGCAGGCGGCGGCCAGCGCGGCCTTGTGCGCGGCACTGCCAGCGCTGCAAGCGGCACCGTCGCACGCGCACTTCCAGACCGTGAGCGTTACGCTTGACGACGGCCTGGCCAGGAGTTTCGTTGTCAGGCCGCCACGCGGCGCGCAAAGCCTGCGCGAATTGCGTGCCACTGCGGCAGCCCGTTTTGCAGCGCTCTATGGCGAGTCGGCCGAGCATTGGCGGCTGGTTGGCGACTGGCATGCGAGTTCCCCGTTCATCGTCTGCGCGCTGCCGCGAGCGCTCTGTCAGGCGCTCGAGCAGTGGGCACAGGCGCGTTCCTGGCGGCTCGATTCGCTGACGCCGGCCTTGGTCCGCGTCTGCAATGTCCTGCGTGCATCGATTCCGATCGACGGCTGGTTGCTGGTCGGCTTCGGGCACACGCTGAGCTTGCTCAATACCTGCAAGGACCAGATCGCCAGTGTGCGTAGCCTGGCCCTGTCCGGCGCGCCGGAGCTCTCGGCGCTGGAAACCCTGCTCGCCCAGGAACGACTGCGCCATCCGCATCCGGACGCCAAGCCGCAGTCGCTATTGTGGGCGGGCGCGGCCGCCTGGTTACCGGCGGCGACGCGCATCGCCGGCCTCGAATCGCGGACGATTCACACGACACACCTGCTTGGCGGGCTGTCAACCGGGGCCGGCAGCTCTACAGCCGCGCAGTTGGCGCTTGCCGGGGGGCAGTCATGCGGCGCCTGAGCATCGACTTCGTCGTTCGTCCGCTCTGGCATCAGCCTTTGGCCGCGCGCAGCCGGGCGATACTGATCGCCCTCGCCGCGTTGCTGGTGTTTGCCGGTGCTGCGTTGGTTTGGCAAGCACTCCGGCTCGAACGGCAGCTTGCAGAAACCACGCAGGCGATTGCCGAGGCTCGTGAGGAAGTAGCCGCGCGGACGCCGCTGCCGCGTCTGCCGCTGCATTTGTCTGCCGCGCAGGTGCTGGCCATCAACGCCGCCATCGGGCAACTGAATACGCCGTGGCCGGCGCTGCTCGACGCTTTCGAGAGTGTGGTCAGCGCCGACATCGCGCTGTTGCAGATCGAGCCGGATGGCCGGCGGCACCTGGTCAAGGGCATCGCCGAGGCCAGGGATTACCAGGGGATGCTCGACTACCTGGCCGCGCTGGGGGCGGCCGCGCCCTTTGCTCGGGCGCTGGTCAGCAAACAGGAAATCAACGACCGGGATCCCAACCAACCGCTGCGCTTCAGCTTCGAGGCGCTGTTCGAGGATGGAGCTGCTCCGGCCATCGACAGCGTGGCGCCGCACGAGCGTCGGCGGGAGCAGCGGTGAGGCGGATCGCACAGCTCGTCGACCGCCTGCGCCTGAGCGCCGAGATCGGCTTGCACCGGCATGGGCCGTGGTGGCTGGTTCTGACCCTGGGCTTCTGCCTGCTGCTTGTCGTCGCGGGCACACTCCTGCCGGCGTTGCACGCCGAGCTGGCGGCGGAGCAGGCTGCTTTGCGCGCCTTGCAGGCGCGCGCGGCGAGCGGCGAGCAGCCGACCGAGCCACCGGAATCGACGTCCGACCGCCACTACCAGGCCTTCCGCGCGGTGCTCGCCGAAGAAGCTCAGGTTCTGGCGACTATCCAGGCGGTGCTCGACCTGGCGGCCAGTCATCAGCTGCTGAGTACTCGCGCCGACTATCAGCGTGGCCGTGATCCGCAGGCGCAGCTTGATACCCTGCAGATGACCGTGCCGGTGAGTGGGCGCTATGCCGATATTCGCCGCTGGATCGAAGAAATCCTGGCCACGCAGCCCTTCGTTTCAGTCGATGAACTGAGCTTCAAGCGCGATGAAATCGCTCGCCACGAGATCGAGGCCAAGGTCCGCCTGAGCATCTGGCATCAGCAGGCTCGGGCGACGCAGCGCCTCGGTACGGCCTCGGTGAACGCGACGGGCGCATTGGAGCGGGCGCAACGATGAATCGCCGTCGCCTGCTTCTCTTCGCGTTGCTGCTGGTCGCTGCCTGGCTGGCGTTGTTCGGCGACAAGACGCCGCCGGACGGCACGAGTGGCGAAGTCGTTGCCCCGACTTCGCCGCGACCTGAACCCGATTCCGAGAGCCGGCTGGCCGCCCGCAGACCGGCCGACAGCCGCTCGGCGCGGTCATCGCCGCGTGTCGGCGAGGCGGACGCGAATCCCGAAATTGCAGCACTGATTCCGCGCGCGCAACTGATTCCCGGCAGCGGCGACGGGCGTGCCAGCCGGGACCTGTTTCCGTCGCTGAGCTGGACGCCGCTGCCACCGCCGCTGCCGCTGCGGTCCACAGAACCGCTCGCACCAATGGCACCACCGCTCCCCTTCGTGTACCTTGGCAAAAAACTCGAAGCCGGGCACTGGGAGGCTTACCTCGCGCGCGGCGAACAGGTGTTCATTGTTCGCCAGGGGGCGAAGCTGGAAAAGGACTACCGGGTCAAGGCGATTACCTCGTCCACCATGACCTTGATCTACCTGCCGCTGCAGCAGTCGCAGACCCTATCAATCGGAGAATCGCCATAGTGAGCAAGGAGAGGTCGGGCCCGCGGGCACCGGCAGGCTGGCAGAGTTGTTGCCTGAGCGTGGCCGCTGCCCTGCTCCTGGCGGCTTGCGCCGCGCAGACGGCATTTACCGAAGGCCAGGAGCTGTTGGCGGCTGAACAGGTCGACGCTGGGCTGGCCCGGATAGAGGAGGCGATCAAGCTCGAACCGAGCTCTGCCGAGTATCGCATCGCCTACGCGCGGGCCCAGGAACGCTACGTCAAGGCCAGCCTTGATGCCGGCGAACGGGCCTTGGCGGAGGCCAGTTACGAGGCTGCCAATGCCGCGTTTCGGCGTGCGCTGGTGCTGCAACCGGGCAACGAGCGGGCGCTCACCGGGCTGCAGTTGGTGGCTGCGGCGCGCCGGCACGACCTCCTGTACAGCGAAGCGCTGGCCGCCTGGAGCCGGGCCGATGGCGAAGCGGCGCTGGCCGGACTGCGCAAGATCCTCGCCGCCAACCCGGAGCACGCGCGGGCGCGGTCACTGCAGCGCCTTATCGACGAAAGCTCTGCCAGCGTCGCCAGGGAATCGGTGCTGGCGGTGGCCTACCGCAAACCGATCACCATCGAGTTCCGGGACACGCCGCTGAAGACTGTTTTCGAAGTGATTTCGCGGACCTCGGGGCTGAACTTCGTTTTCGACAAGGATCTGCGCGCCGACCAGAAGGTCACCATCTTCCTGCGCAACAGCACCATTGAGGCGGCAATCAACCTGGTGCTGCTTACCAACCAGCTCGAGCAGCGCGTCCTCGATGGCAACTCGATCCTGATCTACCCGAACACCCCGCTCAAACAGCGCGACTATCAGGAATTGACGGTGAGGACCTTCTATCTGGCGAATTCCGACGCCAAGACCGTCGCCAGCACCCTGAAGACGATCCTCAAGAGCCGCGATGTCGTGGTCGATGAGAAGCTGAATCTGCTGATGATTCGCGACACCCCGGAAGCGATTCGGGTGGCCGAGAAGCTGGTTGCCTTGCAGGACGTGCCCGAGCCCGAGGTGATGCTCGAAGTGGAAATCCTAGAGGTCAAGCGTTCCCGTCTTCGCGAGCTGGGGGTCAACTGGCCGAACGCCCTGGCGCTGACGCCGCTGCCGTCGGCCGATGGTGGCCAGCTGACCTTGAACGATCTGCGCAATCTCAACTCCTCGACCATCGGTGCCACCGTCGGTCCGGTCATCATTCGTGCCAACCAGCTCGATTCCGACGTCAACCTGCTGGCCAACCCGCGGATTCGCGCCCGCAACCGCGAGAAAGCCAAGATTCTGATCGGCGAGCGCGTGCCGAACATCACCTCGACGGCTACCTCGACAGGTTTTGTCTCCGAGTCGATCACCTACATCGATGTCGGCCTCAAGTTGGACATCGAACCGACGATCTACCTGGACAACGAAGTGGCCATCAAGGTGACTCTCGAGGTCAGCAACATCGTTGACCAGGTGGAGACCAAATCGGGAACCGTCGCCTATCGCATCGGCACGCGCACGGCGACCAGCGTCCTCCGTCTCAAGGACGGCGAGAACCAGTTGCTCGCCGGTCTGATCAGCGACGAAGACCGGCGCACGGCCGACAAGGTGCCCTTCCTGGGCGATATTCCGGTGCTTGGTCGATTGTTCGGCGGCCATCGTGCCGAGGGAATCAAGACCGAGATCGTGCTCTCGATCACGCCGCGGGTACTGCGCAACATCCAGCGCGCGGAGGCCCATCTCGCCGAGTTTGCTGGTGGCACCGAGAGCAACTTCCGCAGCCAGTCTGCTTCGCGGGGAGCGGCCGCCGCTGCGGCGGAGGTGCTTCCTCCAGTTGCGCCGTGGCTCGCTCCGGTCGCGTCGGCGGCCGTGGCTGGCGGGCCCGCTAGCGCCACCGCACAGGCTGGTCCGCTGGCCCAGGCTGCCGCTGCCGGCGACGCTCAGCCGGCGTCGGCAGCTGGCCCCCTGACGGCGCGGAATGTCCCGAGTACGCAGGCGGCGGTCTCCTCCGCTGGCGCGGCGCAACTGCTCTGGCAAGGCCCGACGCAACTCAATACCGGTGACAGTTTTGCCCTGCAGCTGGTCATGCAGGCAGATCAGCCGGTGGTCAGCCTGCCGCTGGCGGTCGCCTTCGATCCGCGCGTCGTGCAGGTCGCCGATGTCAGCGAAGGGGGCTTCCTCAGGCAGAATGGCGGCGAGACCAGCTTCAGCTATCGCGTTGATCCCGGTGGCCAGGTGCTGCTAACCGGCACCCGCTCGGGTGCCGGTGGCGCGACCTCGCAGGACGTGGTGGCGACCATAAATTTCCGTGCCGTGGCGCCTGGCGACTCGCGGATCGAGCTGCTTACCATCGCTCCCGTTGGCCTGGGCGGCTCGGCGATCAAGGCCAAGCTGCCGCCGGCCCACCCCTTGACGGTTGTCCAGTGAACAGTGATGAGTGGAGCGGTCGAACAGTGGCTGACGATTTCCTCGCCTTGCATCGGCATGCCCCGCGCTGGAGTGCGTGCAGTAGGTGGAAAGGGCGGAGTAGGTGGGGGCGAAGGTTTCTCGCTGATCGAACTGCTGATCACCCTGGCCGTCGTCGCCGTGCTCTCCGGGATCGTCGTGCCGGTCGCGCAGACCGCTATCCAGCGCGGCAAGGAGCAGGAGCTGAGACTGGCATTGCGCGAACTGCGTAGCGCCATCGATCAGTACAAGAAGGCCGGTGATGAAGGTCGCATCAGGACCGCGGCGAACGACAGCGGTTATCCGGCCAATCTGCAGGTCTTGCTCGAGGGAGAAGTGGATCTGCGCGACCCCAAGCAGCGAAAGATCTACTTCCTGCGGCGGATTCCCCGCGATCCCTTGCATCCGGATAGCCGGCTGCAACCAGCCGACACCTGGGCCAAACGCGCTTACGCCAGCGGGCCGGATAACCCTCGTGAGGGCGACGACGTATACGATGTGTACTCGAAATCGACCGGCGTCGGTCTGAACGGCGTGCCCTACCGGCAATGGTGAACCGGTGAATCGCGCCAAGCCGCGCCTGCACGGGCAGGGTTTTACGCTGATCGAGCTACTGGTCGTGCTCTCGATCATTACTCTGCTGCTCACTCTGGCCGTGCCGAGATACTTCAACAGCATCGATGTCTCAAAGGAGGCCGTGCTGCGCGAGAATCTGCATCTGGTACGCGACACGATCGACAAGTTCTACGCTGACAAAGGGCGCTATCCGGAAAGCCTCGACGAGCTGGTCAGCGAAAAATATCTGCGCTCGCTGCCCTACGATCCGATTACCGGCAGTTCGAGTACCTGGCAGCTGATCGCGCCCGATTCGGCGGGCGTCGAGGGCCGCATCTATGACCTCAAGAGCGGCGCCGCCGGGGCCGCCCGCGACGGCCAGCCCTTCGCCGAATGGTAGCCATGGCCCGTGATCATCCGTGGCACGCTGGTGTCGCTCGCCGCGAGCACGGTTTCACCTATCTCGGGCTGCTGATCCTGGTCGCTATCCTGGCTTTGGCGGCGAGCGCTACGCTGACCCTCGGCAGCATCGTGCAGCGGCGGGAAGCCGAACAGCGGCTGCTCGAAGTGGGAGCTGCGTATCGGCAGGCGATTGCCAGCTACCTGAACAGCAGCCCGGCAGGCGACCGCCGTTATCCGGGGACGCTCGCCGACCTGCTCAGGGACCCACGCTATCCGGGCGTGCGCCGCCATTTGCGGCAGCTCTATCCGGATCCGATCACCGGCAAGAACGAGTGGGGCCTGGTCGGCGCACCGGGCGGCGGCATCATGGGCGTGCATAGTCTCTCGAACGCGAAACCGATCAAGATCGCCGACTTCGCGCTGGAGAACGAGTCTTTCGAGGAGGCCACGCGCTATTCGCAATGGGTGTTCATGGCCCGGCCGCTGGCCCCGGTAGGCGGCGCGATGCCCGCTCAGGGCGGCCTGCCACCGGCCGCTATTCCGCCGCTGTCAGCGCAGCCGCAGCCGCCGTCGTTGTCGCCAGCGCCGATGTTCGTCCCGCAGAACGGCGCCCCCGCAGCCAGCTGGCCGGCTGCGCCGATCCCCTCGCAGAACTTGCCAGGGCGCTGAGCCCACCCTGGCTCAAAGATTGGCCACGGCCCGCAGCACGGTCTGCGTTTCGTCGCGGCGAACGCGATTGCTGAACCACCATACGCCGCAGCGCTTGATCGTCCAGTCGGCTTCCTGTCCCGACAGCAGCAGCGCTGCCAGACGGCCCAGCGCCGGCTGATGACTGACCAGGATGACGGTGCCATGGTAGTCCGGCCAGCCGGCGATGGCCAGCAGGTCGGCGGCGTCGGCGCCAACCGCAAGCTGCCCCTTGACGTCGTAGGGCAGGCCCAGGGCCTGCGCAGTCTGTCGGGCCCGTCGCGCCGGGCTGGAAAAGACCTGGATCTTGCGCAGGGCCTGCTTCTTCAGCCACTCGGCCATGCGCTCTGCGTGCTTCTCGCCGCGTCCCGAAAGCTTGCGTTTATTGTCGGCGATCTTTCCCGTTGCCGCCTCGGCTTCCGCATTGCGCCATAAAATCAGATCCATGTCCGTTTTCTTTCCCGACTGAAAGACTAGCAGCATGGCCGCCGTTTGTTTCGGGACGATGAACTACTCAGGCGCGACGCGAAACCGGCGCGGCCGCCAGCGGTGCTGCCGGGCGGAAGCCAGGTGTCGGCGATTGCGTGTGGGCCGCTGGCGATCGTGGCGGTAGCGTAGGGGTTTGTTGTGCTTGGGGCGGCGGCGCGGCAGGTCCGGCGGCGGCCCCGGCAGCGGCCGTCTCGCAGGCCGCGATCAGTTCGAGTCGTCCGTCGAGATGCTCGACGATCGCCGTGCAGCTGTCGACCCAGTCGCCACAGTTGGCATAGGTCAGACCGTCGCGGGTCTTGATCGTCGCGCTGTGGATATGACCACAGATGACGCCATCGAGATGGCGCCCGCGCACCGCGTGGATCACCGACTCCTCGAAGTCGAAAATGAAGGAAACGGCACGTTTCACGTGGCCCTTGGCATAGCCGGCGAGCGACCAGTAGCCTTGCCGCCGCAGCAGTCTACGGAGCCGGGTCAGTAGTCCATTGACGCGCACCAGGACGTCTTAGCCGACATCGCCGACGACTGCAAGCCAGCGGTGATAGCGTGTCACCTGGTCGAACTGGTCGCCATGCAGCAGCAGGAAACGGCGACCCTCGGCAGTCACGTGGATATGTTCGCGGCGCACCAGAATGTCGCCGAAAGAGACGCCGTCGTAGTCGCGCAAGGCTTCGTCGTGGTTGCCGGGAACCAGCATAACCCGCTCGCCCCGCCGCGCGCGGCGCAGGATCTTCTGCACCAGCGTATTCTGTGCGGGTGTCCAGTGGACACCCCGTTTCATCGCCCAAAAGTCGATGATGTCGCCGAGCAGGTAAAGGTATTCGGCCTCATGCTCGCGCAGGAAGTCGAGCAGACGTTCGGCCTGACAGCCGCGTGTTCCGAGATGAACATCCGAAACGAAGATGGCGCGGACTTTCATCGGCGCTGGTCTTGGCGTCGGGTAAGGCGTGACAGCGGCAGCATCAGCATCAGGTCGGCAGTATTGAAGTCGGGATTCCATGCCGGTTCGCCGCAGACCCAGGCGCCAACCCGCAGGTAGTCCTCGAGCAAGGGCGGCATGACGACCGGTCGTGCGTTGGCCAGCTCTTCGACAGGCAAACGATGAAGCGGGAAGACGCGGTAGTCGATCGGTGCCATCTGCTGCGGGCGGAGCTGGCGGAAGATGCTTGCCGCATGCTTTCCGCCGTCGGCGATGCCGATCGCCACGCAGCCGACCAGGATGTGCTGGTCGTGGTTCAGCAGATGGTCGAGCAGACTTGTCCAGAGCAGGGAACCGATCCTGCCCTTGCGGTAATGGGGATGGATACAGCAGCGGCCGACTTCAGCCATGCGCGGACGCAGCTTCCGCAGGCGGCTGATATCGAAGACGTTCTCGGCATGATAACTGCCGACGCGGTTTGCGGCACCGGCCGAAAGAACCCGCAAGGAGGCGACGAGTCTGTTCGATGATGCTTCCCGAGCCAGCAGATGTCGGCAGTAGGGGTCGTAGAAATCGCTGTCATGGCCGGGGATGCGGCCTTGCACGCGGGCGTCGAGCTCGCTGGCGAAGACTTGGTAGCGCAAACGCTGTGTTTCGCGGACTTCGTCCGTGCCCTGGGCGAGGCTGACGCAGTAGTCCGGGTGGCTGTTCGCCGGGGTGGCGCGGCGGCGTTCCCGCAGATCCTGATCCATGAGGCGCTCCGTTCGTGACTTGAGGAGCGCCCATTCTCGATAGTCGCTGTGACACGCACATGACGAGCATGCGACCCTGGCATTTCGGGGCCAGTGCGCGCTGACCGGCCAGCGGCTGCGCCCAGATGATGAGCCTTCCCCTTGCCGCACGCCGTGCGGGGCCTTGACGGCAGCTGCGCCGCTCTGCTGGGGTGGTCGGAAAGCTTGATCGGCGTGTCGCTTGCGCGCCTATAATCGAATCACCGGGCCATTCGCAGGAGAACGTCATGGGTGACAGAGAGAATCCGCTGATCAAGTTGCAGGATTTGGCCAGCTTCCTGGACGAAGGCAGCTTCGACGACAACATGCAGCAGCTGGCAGCGAAGGCGGCGCGTGTGCTCAACGCCGAGAATTGCTCGCTGATGTTGCTGACCGAGAGCGAAGACGACGCGGAGCCAGGCGACGATATGTGCCTGCGCGTCTGTGGCAGTTGCGGTCCGCTGCCCGCTGCGGCATACAAGGAAAGCACCCGTACCGGCGAAGGCATCGCCGGACGCGTGGTGTCCACGGGAAAGTCTTTGCTGATCGAGGATATCGGACGCTCCGAGTTTGCCAAGTGGGCGCGGCGGGCCAATGACCCTCGCAAGAGCCTGCTTTCCTCGCCAATCGCCATCAACGGCAAGACCATCGGGGTGATCAACATCAGCGGCCATCGGCAGGGGCGCAGTTTCACCAGCAACGACCTGAGTTTGCTCGAGGTCGTCGCGCTCTTTGTTGGCAAAGCCATCCAGGTGGTGCAACTACAGAACATCCTGAAGTCGCGTTTTACGCAAATTGCGCTGATGCAGTTCGCCGAAAAAGACATTGGCAGCGCGCTGGAGTGTGCCGTGGCCAACCCGGATCAGGTGGCCAAGATCCTCGCCAAGTCCTTCTACAAGGAAATGACTCGCGCCGGTTTCGGCTCAAGCCAGATCATCAACGCCGCTTCGGAGATCGTTGGCCAACTGAGTGGCAGCCTGAGCCGGCACAGCAAGCGCATCGAGCAGAATACGGTCGATTAGGCGGCGCATGCGTCGTGCTCTGTGCCGCTCGCGTCCCGAGCAGCATGTCCCGCTTTATCTTGTTGCCTATGGTGAAACGCGCCGGCTTAGCCGGGGTGAAGTCCGACCGGCTGCTAGGCACACTATTCGCCGAATTTCTGGCCGATCAACGCCCAGGCATCGTTGAAGCCGCTGCCCACGCCCCAGCCCAGATTGCGGCCGGTGGCCCGGATGTCGCCCAGTTCGACAATGAAATGCTCACGCTTGGCTTCCGGCAAGGCCATGACGGTGGTCAGCGCTTGCTCGAACATGCGGACCAGCGCGTCGAAATAGTCCTTGTCCGTGACGCCGACTTCAGTGCTGAAGCCGACGGCGTGGCGGCAGTAGAAGACCATCAGCTCGGCGAGGCCCTCGGCGTCGCCGACCGTTTTCTGGTACTCGGCAATCGGTTTCTGGGCGTTGGCGACCGAATAGCTCTGGTTGCTGAAGACGTCCGGCCACAGCCAGCGATCGATGACGGCCTTGTACGGTTTGAGGGCATCGCCTCCGAGTCCGAAGCGGGCGTGCAGGAAGGTCTGATTGTCCTTGCGCGCGGCGTACAGATCTTCGAGCAGACCAAGCAGGTCTGCCCGGTCGAAGTCCTCCAGGGCGGCCTTGACGTCGTTCCATTTGGGTCCTGTTTTCCTGGTCACCATTTCTTGCTCTCCTCCTGTTGGCTGAGGCAGGGGGCTTGCGGTGGCCTCCTGAATCCGGCTGTTGAGCTGACGAGTTCTCCCGCCGGGGCGCCGTCGTCGTGCTCTGCGACTTTGCCGGCCAGATACCGCGCATCAACTCATACTAGACCTTTCTTTCCTGGACGAATGGCTCACGCGGATTGGTTGAAGGCCCATCCTACGCCTTCCGTGTTCGCTCGCGGCGGCAGGCCCGAGGTGCACAGCGGGCGACGCGGTCCTGGTACGCAGCTTGCTGACTCAGTGGCTGGCGAAGACGCTGGTCGAGCCCTTCGGGTCAACCAGCAGGGTGTCGTAGGGGACGGGGCGGGAGCTTTCCATTCCCGGTGAGCCAGCCGGCATCGCAGGCACCGCGAGTCCCAGCGCCTTCGGTTTCTCCTTGAGCAGGCGCTTGATGTCGGCCGCCGGGACGTGGCCTTCGATTACATAGCCATTGACCTTTGCGGTGTGGCAGGAGCCGAGGTTCTCCGGCATGCCCAGCTTCTTGCGGTTGGCAGGCACATCGTCGATGTCGTGGGTGGTCACTGCGAAGCCATTCTCGCGCAGATGCTCGACCCAGCCGCCACAACAGCTGCAGGCGGCGTTCTTGTAGACGTCGACGCGCGGGCTGCCTTGAGCGAACGCGCCCGTGGCGGAGAGAAGGACAAGGGCGAAAAAGAGTCGAATCAGCGTCATGTGCAGGATCTCGTTTGGTGGCAGGGGAGAGAGAAAGCGAAGGGTGGCGACGGTGCCGGCTTGAAGCGGACCAACGTAGGAGGCTTGGCGCGCTGTTGAGTTCGCGACAGGTGAGGATTTTGCAAAGGGTAAGCGTACCGCAAGCTGACGACAGTATTACATTTCCGTACTACTTCGAGCCAGACTCTTGCTTGACCAGGCGACGGCATGTCGCGCCGGCTACTCGCCTCGCAACTCCAGGAAGTTAACTTTGACTGCGCCGCAAAGTTTATCCATGTCGTGGTGTGCCGGCTGCGCTACCATCGTCTTCTTGCGGCGACCCGTATCTCGAATCCCTCTTGCGTGCGTGCTCCGATGAACACCTCCGTTGTTTACGCCTTGCTGGCGGCCGTTCTCTTCGGCGCCAGCACGCCGGTCGCCAAGCTGCTGGTTGGCGACGTGCCGCCGATTCTGCTTGCCGGACTGCTCTATCTCGGCAGCGGTGTCGGGTTGAGTACGGCACGGCTGATTCGCGATCGTCGCTGGCAGCCTTCAGGCCTGGCGCCTGCTGAATGGCCCTGGCTGCTCGGCGCCATGTTTTTTGGCGGCGTGCTCGGACCGGTCGCCCTGCTTTATGGGCTGGTGCACAGCAGCGGAGCCACGGCGTCGCTGTTGTTGAACCTTGAGGCCGTCCTCACGGCGCTCCTGGCCTGGGTGGCGTTCAAGGAGAACGCCGACCGGCGGATAGTTCTCGGCATGCTGGCCATCGTCGCCGGCGGCGTGTTGCTCTCGTGGCCGGTTGGCGAAGCACGGCAGGATAGTTGGCTCGGTCCGCTGGCGATCAGCGCTGCCTGCCTGTGCTGGGCAATCGACAACAATCTGACGCGCCACGTGTCGGCGTCCGACGCCCTGTTCATTGCCGGCAGCAAGGGGCTGGTCGCTGGCGCCGTCAACACCGTGCTGGCGCTGGCGCTGGGGATGACGCTCCCGGGTGTGGCGACACTGATCCCGGCGATGACTCTCGGCCTTCTCGGCTACGGGGTGAGCCTGGTGCTGTTCGTTCTGGCCCTGCGCGGACTCGGCGCTGCGCGCAGCGGCGCCTACTTTTCTACCGCACCCTTCATCGGCGCCGCTGTCGCTTTGCTCTTTCTTGGCGAGTCGGCGTCGACTTCGCCATCGTTCTGGGCTGCCGCCGCCTTGATGGGGCTGGGTGTCTGGCTGCATCTCACCGAGCAGCACGGCCATCAGCACAGACACGACGAGCTACAGCACGCCCATAGCCACCGCCATGATGCGCATCACCAGCACCCACACGATGCCGGCTGGGCCGGAGAAGAGCCGCACAGTCATCCTCACCGGCACCTGCCGATTACGCACAGCCATCGCCACTTCCCCGATATCCATCATCGGCACGAGCACTGATCCGGCGGCAGCGAGGTCAAGCTGCCGTGCGCGCTACACGGACGCCAGACGGCAAAAAGCCCGACCTTGTGAGCCGGGCTATCTGCTTGATTTTCTTGGTGGGTCGGGTGAGGCTCGAACTCACGACCAATGGATTAAAAGTCCAGTGCTCTACCGACTGAGCTACCGACCCCCGAGGAGGGCCGAATTATAGGCAAGGGGCAGATGCCTGTCAATGCCGGGATCACGGAAAACATGTTCTCGTGCCGGGATCAAGGGGATAGGTGGCCTGGAGAATTTCTGCTCATGCATGGGGCGTCGAAGACCCAGCGGATGTTACGGTTCAGGTCGCGCATTTGGTCGGCAATGCCGGTGTTGCCATTGGAGACGTGACGGGCGGCGAAAGCCTTGCGTCACCCCCGGGGGCGTCCAGTTGGCGGCTCGATAGAAGGCCCCTGGAAACGCGAGGGCTCGACAAAGGTCTGCAGCAGCAGCAACAGCGGCTTCCCGAAAGCGAGCCTCGTCGCTCTTGCCTACCAGGCGAACACGCAGTGCACCCAGAACGCTTTGCATGCGCCATTTGTACGGACTAGCCGAGCGAATGGCAGCGGGAAAATCAGCTACGTCACGCACAATTTGGCGCTGGTCGAGAAGGTCAGGGCGGCGGCCAACGAGGTCCGCTGTACGCCGGCCCAGCTCGCGCTGGCATGGGTGCTCGCGCAGGGCGTTGACCTCGTGCCGATCCCCGGCACCAAGCGGCGCAAGTATCTGGACGAGAATGTAGGCGCGCTGGCCGTTCGGCTGACGCCCGAGCAGCTGGCTGCGCTCGACGAGGTATTTCCGTTCAACGCCGCCGCTTGCCTTGCCGCCGCCTTTACCGGCTTTTGGAAGTGGCAAACGGGGGAATTTAGGTTGATCTATCTCCTGTCAAGTTGGAGAGATCAGGGCGTCAGCCATTCGTAGGCGTAACCCACTCCGTAGACCGAGCGAATAGGGCTGTCGCCGTCGCAGGCCTGCTCGAGCTTTCTTCGGATGTTGCGGATATGGCTGTCGATGGCTCTATCGGTGACAGCCCTGCCATCGTCATGCAAGTGTTCCAGCAGTTGGTCTCTGGAGAAGACCCGACCCGGATGTTTGGCGAGCGTTCCCAGCAGCCGAATTTCGGCGGCTGTCAGGCCCAGATCGTGGTCGCCCCAACTCGCCCGGCAGGCCGATTCGTCGATACGCAGCGGAGCTTCGTCCGCGGTCGGGGGGGGCAGGGGCGCCTGGCCTGCGTGCCATCCGGCGCGCCGCAGCTGCGCCTTCACCCGCGCCACGACTTCACGCGGGCTGTACGGCTTGCACAGGTAGTCATCGGCCCCGGTCTCCAGCCCCAGCAGGCGGTCGACTTCTTCCACTCTGGCGGTGAGCATGATGATCGGCACGCGGCTGAAGCGGCGCACTTCCCTGCAGATGTCGACGCCATCGCGACCGGGTAGCATCAGGTCTAGCAGGATGATGGAAGGATCGAGGTCGTGAACCGCCTGCACCGCCAGGGCGCCGTCAGCGATCACGTGAGGGTCCAGCTCGGCGGCGCGCAGGTAGTTGGCCAGCAGCGTGGCGAGCTTCGGCTCGTCCTCGATCACCAGAACCGTGCTCATGTGGGCGATGCCTCCCGGGGCAGCGCAATGGCTATGCACACGCCGCCCAGTGCCGACGCACGGGCGCTGATGTGACCGCCGTGAGCCTGCACGATGTTGCTGCAAATGGGCAGGCCCAGGCCTGAGCCGCCGGTGGCGCGACTGCGCGAGCCATCGATCCGGAAAAAGCGGTCGAAGAGCTGGTCTTGCATGTCGCTGGGAACACCCGGGGCGCTGTCTTCAATGGCCAGCTGCCATTCGCTGACGCTGCCCTCGAGCGTGACCTGGACGATGCCCGGCGCATCGGTATAGCGCCTGCAGTTTTCAAGCAGGTTGTCCAGCAGCTGGAGTAAACGCACGGCATCGCCGGTCACCATGGCGATCGGCGGGACCAGTGACACGTTCAGGGTCAGCCCGGCGCTGAGCAGGCGCGGCTGCTGGGCCTGTGTGGCGCGCTGCAGCAGTGACACCAGATCGAGGGGTTCCTTGCGGTAGCTCAAGGCGCCGGCATCGGACAAGGCCAGTTCGTGCAGGTCTTCGACCAATCCGCCGATGCGCGCCACCTCGGCTTGCAGGGACATCACGGCCTCGGCGTTTAGTGGAACGATGCCGTCTTCCAGCGCTTCCAGTTCGCCTTTGAGAATGCCCAGCGGGGTGCGCAGTTCGTGCGAGACGTCGGCCATGAAATTGCGGCGCAGTTTTTCGTTGCGGCCCAGGGTCAGGGCAAGGTGGTTGAAATCCCGGGCCAGCTGGCCCACTTCGTCCTGGCTGTCCACCGGCACTCGGATGTCGTGGTGGCCGGCGGCGAGGCGGTGGGTGGCCGCAGCCACCCGGCGCACGGGCGTGAGCAAGGTGCGCGCCACCCACCACGCGATCAAGGCCGAAAGCACCAGCGCCAGGATGGCGATGGCCACGGTGGTTTTGGCCTGACCTTGCTGGAAGCGCTGGTCCCCGCCATCGGCAACCGACTGGAACGGAGCCATGGTCAACCAGCCGACCGTTTCGCCTTCAGCGCGCAGCGGCAGCTGCAGGACCTTCTGGCCTGTGCTGGGGAAGCCGGCCACCCACTGGTTCTGGCGGTCCAGCAAGCTCATGCGCAACATGGCGCCGGTGAGATCCGAAGTCAGGATGCTGCTGGTCACGGATTGCGCACTCAAATCGTCATCGGGTGCCGGGCGCAGCAGCTGGTGCCAGGCATTGAGATTGTCGTGCAGGAAATCCCAGTTGCCGTGCTGCAGGTAGGCGGTCTCCAGCCGGGGCTTGGCCAATGCCATGCGCTCGGTGGCCAGCTCGTTGAGGTAGCCCAGAAATCCGCGCTCGAAGTTCAGGCGCGTGGTCACGCCCACCAACGCCACAGCCAGGGCGGACGTGGCCAGGATGGCGAGGAACAGACGGGCGGACATGCCAAGGCGCATACCGTATTAGAACCGAAAGCGTGCCGCTCCTCCAAATGCGCTGGGTCATGCCACGGCAGATCCGGAGGCCTTCAAATTCTCTGCATATTTGCGCCGTACCATCGGGGCATTCTTTCAGAACCAACACAGGACTACTCATGATCGCCTCCACCCGCCGCGTGTTTCAACGCCGTCCCCGAGTTTCCGCAGCCCTGCAAATGCTTTCGTGTGTGAGTCTTGCGCTGGTGGTGGCTGGATGCTCGGACGGCAAGGCCAATGGTGCGAACGCGGCGCCCGCCGTTGTGGAAGTGGGCGTGGTGTCGGTGGTGTCGCAGCCGTTGGCGTTGCAGACCGAGTTGGCCGGACGCACGGTGGCCGCGTTGTCCGCCGAAGTGCGGCCCCAGGTGACGGCGCTGGTGCGCGAACGACTGTTTCAAGAGGGCAGCCAGGTCAAGGCTGGTCAGCCGCTCTACCAACTCGACAGCAGCAGCGCCGAAGCCAGCTTGCGGGTGGCCAAGGCCGGAGTGGTCCGCGCCAAGGCCACGCTTTCGGCCGCCGAAATGAAGGCGGCACGTCAAGCGGCCTTGCTCAAGGCCGAGGTGGGGACCACACAAGATAACGAAGACGCTCAGGCCGCTTTGCTGCAGGCTCGCGCCGATTTGCAATCGGCCCAGGCGACGCAGGTCAATGCCCAGTTGGAGTTGGATCGGACCCGCATCGTTGCGCCCATCGCCGGCCGGGTGGATACCTCGACGGTGGCCCGAGGCGCCCTGGTGACCGCGAACCAGACGGATGCGCTCACCACCGTGCAGCAACTCGACCCGATCTGGGTGGATGTGGCGCAGAGCAGTGCCGACTGGCTGCGCCTGCGCCGCCAGCTCGACAGCGGTGCGCTTGAAAAGGGTGAAACCAAGGTGAGCCTGACGCTGGAAGACGGCTCCGAGTATGAGCACGAAGGCGTGCTGCAAGTGCAGGGCGTGGCGGTCGACTCCAGCTCGGGCGCCATGACGCTGCGCGCCCGGGTACCCAACCCGGACGGCCTGCTGCTGCCAGGCATGTTCGTGCGCGTCAGCCTGAACCAGGCGATCGATCCGGAGGCGATTCTGGTCCCCCAGGCGGGTGTGACCCGCAATGCGCGGGGCGAGGCCAGTGCCATGGTGGTCAAGGAAGACGGCGCGATCGAGAAACGGGCGCTCACCACCGCGGCAGCGGTCGACGGCCAATGGCGCGTGACCGAGGGATTGAAGGCTGGCGACAGGCTGGTGGTGGAGGGCCTGGGCAAAGTCAAGGACGGGCAGATTGTTTATGCCGTGCCCATGGTGATCGCCAAGGCCAATACGGGATTTGCCGACACTGCTGCTATCGCCACCACCACACACTGATTGGATTCGACCCATGGCCCGCTTCTTTATTGACCGCCCAATATTTGCGTGGGTGATTGCCATCGTGATCATGCTCGCCGGCGCACTCTCCATTTTCACCCTGCCGCTGGAGCAATACCCCGATATCGCGCCCACCAGCATCCGCGTGCAGGCTACCTACACCGGCGCTTCGGCCCAGACGGTCGAGGACTCGGTGACCCAGGTCATCGAGCAGCGCATGACCGGGCTCGATGGCTTGCAGAGCATGTCTTCGTCGTCCAGCTCGACCGGCAGTGCGACGGTCACGCTCAGCTTCATCTCGGGTACCGACGGTGATGTGGCGCAGATGCAGGTACAGAACAAGCTGGAACAGGCGATGACCCAACTGCCCCAGGCGGTGCAGAACCAGGGCGTGACGGTGACCAAGTCGGGAAGTGATTTCCTGATGATCGCCAACCTGACCTCGGACGATCCGGCGATCACGGCGGGTGACCTTGGCGACTACGTGGCCTCGAGCCTGGTGGACCAGGTCAGCCGCATCGATGGCGTGGGCGAAGTGGTCACGCTGGGATCGGGCTACGCCATGCGCATCTGGCTCAACCCGACCTCGCTGCAGAAGTACAGGCTGATACCCAGCGACATCAGCGCGGCGTTGACCTCACAGAACACGCAGGTGTCCGCCGGTGCGCTGGGCTCCCTGCCCGCGGTCGATGGCCAGCAGCTGAGTGCCACCATCACCGCGCGCAGCAAGCTGCGCAGCGTGGCCGAATTCGAGAGGGTGTTCTTGAAGGCAAACAGCGATGGCTCGGTGGTCACGCTGGGCGACGTCGCCCGCATCGAGCTGGGCCGCGAGAGCTACACCGTGCAGGGCAGCTACAACGGCAAGCCGATGGCGGGATTGGGCGTGCGCCTGGCCACAGGCGCCAATGCGCTGGCGGTGTCCTCGGCGGTGAAGGCCAAGCTGGCGCAGCTTTCGCCATTCTTCCCCGACCAGATGAAGTATGACATCGGCTACGACACCACGCCGTTTGTGCAGGTGTCCATCGAAGAGGTGGTCAAGGCCTTGGCCGAGGCGATGCTGCTGGTGGTGTTGATCATGGCGCTGTTCATGCAGAACCTGCGCGCCACGCTGATTCCGGCGATCGCGGTGCCGGTGGTGCTGCTGGGCACCTTCGGGGTGCTGCAGGTGTTCGGCTATTCGATCAACACGCTCACCATGTTCGGCATGGTGCTGGCCATCGGCTTGCTGGTCGACGATGCGATCGTGGTGGTGGAAAACGTCGAGCGCCTGATCTCGGAAGAAGGCCTGTCGCCCCGGGACGCCACGCGCAAGAGCATGGGCCAGATCACGCCGGCCCTGGTGGGCATCACGCTGGTGTTGTCGGCGGTGTTCATTCCGATGGCCTTCCTGTCGGGCTCCACCGGCGTCATCTATCGGCAGTTCAGCATCACCATCGTCTCGGCCATGGTCCTGAGCGTGCTGGTGGCCCTGACGCTGACGCCGGCCTTGTGTGCCTCGCTGTTGCCGCCGGCCGGGCACGCCATGGTCAAGGGGCCGCTGGGTCGCTTCTTTTCTGCATTCAACACGGGATTCCTGCGCAGCGGCGAGGGCTACCGCAAGCTGGTGTCGCGCACCCTGAGCCGGCCCGCACGCATGGTGGTGATCTATGTGCTGCTGGTCGCGGGGCTGGCCTATGGTTTCACCCGCTTGCCCGGCTCGTTCCTGCCCGACGAAGACCAGGGTCTGCTGATGGTTCAGGTGCAGCTGCCGACCGGGGCGACCGATTCACGCACCGCAGCGGTCCTGAAAGAAGTCGAGGGCTATCTGGGTCAGCAAGCCGAGGTCTCTTCCACCATCGCCCTGCGCGGTCTGGGCGGTGATCAGGCCATTGCCAACATGTTCATTCGCCTCAAGGACTGGAGCGAGCGCGAAGGCAGCGATCAAGGCGCCAAGGCTCTGGCGCAGCGCTTCAACCGCGAGCTCGCCAAGACGCGGGATGCCCGGGTCTTCGTGCTGCTGCCGGCCGCGGTGCGCGGGCTGGGGAGCAATGCCGGCTTCACGCTGCAGCTGCAGGATCTGGGCGGCCTGGGCCAGGAGGCTTTGCAGACGGCGCGCGACCGCTTCATCGAGCTGGCCAACCAGGATGTGCGGCTCACCGGCGTGCGTGCCAGCGGCGTACCGGCCTCGCCGCAGCTGCAGGTGAGCATCGACGACCAGAAGGCCTCGGCCCTCGGCTTGAGCACGGCCGACGTCAACGCCACCCTGTCCTCGGCGCTGGGCGGCACCTACATCAACGATTTCATCAATGCGTCGCGGGTGAAAAAGGTGTACATGCAGGGCGACGCCAGCTACCGCATGCAGCCCGAAGACGTGTTGCTTTGGCGGGTTCGCAACAGCGCGGGTGACATGGTGCCGCTGTCGAGCTTTGCGTCGGTGGCCTGGAGCAGTGGTCCAGCCAAGCTGGAGCGCTACAACGGCTTGTCGTCCTATGAGATCGTTGGCTCCCCCACGGCCAGCGCCAGTTCGGGCGAGGCCATGGACGCGGCCGAAGAAATCATCGCCCGGCTGAACCAGGATGTCGGGCAAGGCATTGGCTTCGAATGGTCGGGGCAGTCTTACCAGGAGCGTTTGTCGGGCTCCCAGGCGCCCGCGCTCTACGTGCTGTCCATCTTGTTCGTGTTCCTGTGTCTGGCAGCGCTGTATGAGAGCTGGTCGGTGCCGTTCTCGGTGATGCTCATGGTGCCCATGGGTGTCATCGGTGCGGTCGCGGCGACCTGGATGGCGGGCCTGAGCAACGACGTCTATTTCCAGATCGGCCTGCTCACCACCGTGGGCCTCTCGGCCAAGAACGCCATCCTGATCGTGGAGTACGCGCAGCAGATGCAGGCCCGGGGTGCGACCTTGCTGGCGGCGACGCTGGAGGCGGTGAAGCTGCGGCTGCGCCCCATTCTGATGACTTCGCTGGCCTTCATGTTCGGTGTCTTGCCACTGGCCGTGTCCAGCGGTGCCGGGTCGGGCAGCCGGCGTGCCATTGGCACCGGTGTGCTCGGTGGCATGTTCAGCGCCACGGTGCTGGGTCTGTTGTTTGTTCCGGTGTTGTATGTGTCGGTTCGTCGCTGGTTTGAGCGACCTCGCCGTGCCCTGCCGGATTCCCTGCAGGAGGTTGCGGCATGAAGGCCACCTGGGTTTCCGCGGCGTGTGCGTGTGCGTGCGCGCTGACGCTGAGCGCCTGCGCCTCGCTCGATGGCGCCCCGCGCACGGGCGAGGCGACGCTGCCGGTACCTGCAGAAGTCACTGCGACGGCGGTGCCAGGGAGCATGGCTCTGCCCGCGGAGTTGCGTTGGCGCGATGTCATCGTCGATCCCGCTTTGAAGACCACGGTGGAATTGGCGTTGCGCAACAACCGCGACCTGCGTGTGGCGGCATTGAATATCGAAGCCACGCGCACGCAATACGACATCCAGGTTGCCGATAGCGGCCCCACGCTCAACGCGGGCGCTTCCGCCACGGCCGGCACGGCTCGGGCCGCGACGGCGTCCTTGGGCGTGGCAGCCTGGGAGCTCGATTTGTGGGGACGCCTGGCCAGCCTCAAGGGTGCGGCGCTGGCCACCTTCCTGGCCAGCGAACAAACGCGTGACAGCGTGCAGGCCAGCCTGGTGGTGTCGGTGGCCCAGGCATGGCTGACGCTGGACGCCGACCAGCAAAAACGCCGCGTGGCGGCGCAGACGCTGCAGAGCCGGGAGCGCAGTCTGGAACTGATCGAGCGACAGCGCTCCCTGGGGGCGGCGACGGCGCTGGAAATGGCGGCCGGCCAAGCCGTTGTTGAGACGGCGCGGAGAGACTGGGCGACCCTTGATGCACAAGTGGCGCAGGACCGCAACGCCTTGCGTTTGCTGGTGGGCGCTGATTTGCCCCCGGAGGCGATGCCGCAGGAACGCCAGAACGCCGCGGATGCGGATGCGGCGCCGGCCCCTGCAGCGGCCCAGCTGCTGGATGTGCCGGCAGGTCTGTCGTCCACCGTATTGCTTCAGCGCCCGGATTTGCAGGCCGCAGAGTTGGCCTTGCAGGCGGGTCGTGCCAATGTGGCCGCGGCGCGCGCGGCACGATTTCCGACGCTGACCCTGACGGCCGCGGCTGGACGCGCCAGCGTCGATGTGGGCAGCCTCTTCGCGGCGGGCAATGGCTTGTGGCTTCTCACGCCTTCGCTGAGCCTGCCGATCTTTGATGGCGGCGCCAGCCGCCTCGCCGAAGAGGCGGCGCAGGTGCAGCAACAAGTGTTGATCGCCAACTACGACAAGGCCATCCAGACGGCTTTCAAGGAGGCGGCGGACGCGCTGGCCGTGCGCGACAGCCTGGCCACACGATTGCAGGCACAGGCTGCGTTGCAGCAGGCGTATGCGAGAACCCTGCAACTGGTCACGGCCCGCCAACAGGCCGGGGTCGAAACGGCCATCGCCGTGCTTGTTGCACAGCGCTCGCTGTATGCGGCGCAGCAGGAGCTGATTGACTTGCGTCTGAGTGAGCAGGTCAACCGGCTGACCTTGTTCAAGGTGCTTGGCGGGAGTTGAGGCGCCACCTTTGCGACGATCCGCCGGCAACCCCCACCCTGGTGCGGTAGAGCAGCAGCAGAACCCCTGTGCCAGGTTGTGGCAGCAGCGAAAGGCGACAAACGATGGCGGCTTCGAAAACCCTTTAATCCCCGAGACCAGGAGACCACAGCATGCGCGACAAGGCCCTGGCGGGTGACCATCGTCGCTCTGTGTCGAGCAAGGCGGCTGTCCCCTGAAAGCAGCCATCCACGACGTGACTGTCGCGGCGCTCGCGTGGCCGGAGTTGGCCGCGTGGCGCCTCAGGGCACGAGCGGCCGTAAGTCGACATCAAACTCAGGATCAGTCGGTCGCTGTCTCGATCGAGGGAGCGAACACCAGCTCTTGCTGGCGCGGCTGCGACTGACTCTCGGTCGCAGACCGCCCCGCCAGCGCGCTGACCCGCACCCCGAGCAAGCGCAGCTTGCGATCGAGCGCTACGCGGCGCAGGCATTCGCCGGCGGCACGGCGGATGGCCTGCGCATCGTCGATGGCGGCGGGCAGGGTCAGGTCGCGGGTGACGGTCTGGAAGTCGGCGAAGCGCAGTTTGATGCCGATCGTCCGGCCCTGGTAGGCCTTGCGGCGCAGATCCTCGGCGACTTGGGTGCACAGTGTCGTGAAAATTGCGCCCAGGGTTTGGCGATCATCGCGCGGATGCAGGTCGCGCTCGAAAGTTGTTTCGCGGCTGATCGATTTCGGTTCGCACGAGGTGCGCAGCGGTCGCTCGTCGATGCCGTGCGCGGCGGCGAGCAGCCAGCGGCCATAGCTGCGGCCAAAGCGCTGTTGCAGTAAGCCGGCGTCGGCTTGCGCCAGTTCGCCGATGCTGTGGATGCCCAGCGCGGCCAGCCGCTCGCTGGCCTTGGGGCCGATGCCGTTGATCTTGCGCGCCGGCAGCAGCCAGATGCGCTGCCGGAGGTCCTCCGCGTTGAGCAGTGTCAGGCCGTCCGGCTTGTCGAGGTCGGAGCCAATTTTTGCCAGCAGCTTGTTGGCTGCGACGCAGATCGAGCAGGACAGCCCGGTGGCTGTACGCACCGCGTCCTTGATGCGCTGCGCCAGGGTCCGCGTGTCGTCGGCGAGCGCGCTCAGGTCGATGTAGATCTCGTCGATGCCGCGGTCTTCGATCTGCGGGGCGAGTTGCGCGACGGCGGCCTTGAAGAGCCGGGAGTAGTGTCGGTAGGCCGCGAAATCGACCGGCAGCAGAATCGCCTCTGGCGCCAGTCGGGCCGCTTTCATGATTCCCATTGCCGAAAAAACGCCGAGGGCACGCGCCTCGTAGGTGGCGGTGGTGATCACGCCGCGACCGGCGTAGTCGCGCAGGCGTGCGAAACGGCGCTCGCCGTCGGCGAGCAGCACGGGCTGCTGCGCGCGACTGCCGCCGATCACCACTGGCAGGCCGCGCAATTCCGGATAGCGCAGCAACTCGACCGAGGCATAGAAAGCGTCCATGTCGAGATGGGCGATTCGGCGCGGTGGCGAGTTCTCGGGGGGTGCAGCGGTGGCAGACATCAGTAGAGCAGGCAGGCCTTGCGCTCTTCTTCCCAGACGTCTTCGTCGGCGCGGGTCAGTGCGTCGAGGTCGGCGGGTGTTGCCGCCGGGTCGTCGACCCACTCGCGCAACAGTGGCGAACCGTTGATCAGGTCGATGGCCAGGCGCTGGTGTTCGTATTCGTAGGGGAAATCACGCCACAGCGGGTAGTCCGGCTGCAGCTGCCGCAGTGCCTTGAAGGCCAGGCTCTGTAGGCGCCAGGGGCGAAAGCGGGCATGTTGGTAGTGAGGGTCGTCAACGTGGATCTGGACGCCCTGGCAGAGCTTGCCGGCGTGCTTGTGGAAGGTCGGCTCGAACCAGCAGGCGCGTAGCCGGCAGCCGAGCAGCCAGTCCGGCGCCAGGGCGTGCATGGTCTTCAACAGCGCGCCAGCGTCGATGTCGGGGGCGCCGAACAGCTCCAGGGGACGCGTCGTGCCACGCCCTTCGGAGAGCGTCGTGCCTTCGAGCATTACCGTGCCCGCGTAGCAGCGCGCCATCGACAGGTTCGGTGCGTTTGGGCTGGGGTTGATCCAGCTGCGCTGCTCGCCCGGCCAGCCATAGCCGGGCGCGGTCGTCGGCGCCCAGTGGTGCATGGTGATGACCGTGCACTCGATGTCGAGCTCGAGGGTGGTGACGAACCAGCGAGCGAGTTCGCCCATGGTCAGGCCGTGGCGCATCGGCAGCGGCCCGGCGCCGACGAAGCTTTCCCAGCCCGGGCGCAACAGCAATCCTTCGAGCGGCCGGCCAGCCGGGTTGGGCCGGTCGAGTATCCACACCTCCTTGCCGTGCTCGGCCGCGGCCTCGAGCAGGTAGCGCAGGGTGGTGATGAAGGTGTAGATGCGGCAGCCAAGGTCCTGCAGGTCGATCAGCAGGACATCGAAGCTGTCCATCATCGTCGGCGTCGGGCGGCGCGTCTCGCCGTAGAGGCTGAATATCGGGATGCCATGTACCGGGTCGTCGAAGTCGGGCGACTCGATCATGTTGTCCTGCTTGTCGCCACGCAGCCCGTGTTGCGGGCCGAAGGCAGCGCTCAGGCACAGATCGGGCAGTGCGCTCAGGGCGTCGAGCGCGTGGGTCAGCTCGGCGCTGACCGAGGCCGGATGGGCGACGAGTGCCAGGCGGCGGCCGCGCAGCGGTTTGCGCAGTTGTGGGTCCTTGAGCAGGCGGTCGAGTCCGAACTCGATGGCGGGCATGCGGCGTCCCTTCAGGCGGGAGTTGAGGGCGATGATGAGGACGGCGGCGGCAGTTCGAGGGTGAAGCCGTCGCGGTGGTGAAAGTCGGGCCGTGCCGCCGGATGCTGCAGGGCCCAGTAGCTGTGGCAGCCGTCCACCGTATCCGCCGCTTCGACCACCGCCGCCAGAGCCATTTGCAGCCTTGCCTTGGCAGCCATCGGTGGCAGGTCGGCGGAGGCAATGACGGCTTCCATTTCCAGGCGGCCGGCAAAGCGCCTGGCGACGATTTTCGGTGGGCTGAAGTCGACGGGCCCTTCCTCGCGCTGCCGATAGTTCGCGAAGGCATAGCTGGCCCATTGACCGGATGGCGAAAAGTTGAACTCGCGGTAGGCCGCATCGCCGACGACGCCGACGAAGGCTTCGAAGCAGCTGTGTTCCCATAGGCCATCGGTACATTCCGGAGTGCCGGGCTCGGGAATCAGCAGGCGCGCCATATCGCCGCGCAGGCACCAGGCCAGTTCGAGAGCGCCGTCGGCGCGGCGCTCCGCGTGGGCTTCGATGCTCCGCACGACGGGCGCCGGTGTGGCGGGATGCGGACGCAAGCTGCGGATGAATTCGAACGGGAACATGGCGGATGGACGAGGGCGAAGAGGGCGGTCTGGGTTGGCGGCGAAGTCGGCACGCTGCCGCAAGCGCGGCCGAAGAAGCGCTGGCTGGCTATCTTGTCGCAAGCGATGGGTCAACGCAACGACCGCGTGCCGGCATGTATCTGCTTCCCTGAAGCAGGCTGAGTGATCACGTCGCTACCTGATGCGAAGCGACTCTTGCCCTCCGCTTCGCCACGCCCTCGGCGGCCCACGAAAAGCGGGCCAGAAATTCCGTTTGACTGGCCGCGAGAAACGGGTAGATACTGCGCCTCGCAGCGCTCTGACGTCCAACTAAATCATGGAGGTGCCTGTGTTTGGTATCCTGGGGATCGTACTTTCTCTGGCGCTGTTGATCTTTCTCGCCTATCGTGGCTGGAACGTCATCGTCATTGCGCCGATCTGCGCCATGGTCGGCCTGCTCTTCGGCGGGCTCGACGCGCCGCTCATCGCTACCTACACGCAGGTCTTCATGCCCGCCTTGGGCAACTACCTGATCAAGTTCTTTCCGCTGTTCCTGTTGGGTGCCGTCTTCGGCAAGCTGATGGACGACTCGGGTTGCGCACAGACCATCGCCCACAAGATCGTCGAGTGGACCGGCAAGGAACGGGCGATCATCGCCATCATTCTCGCCTGCGGTGTCCTCACCTATGGTGGCGTGTCGCTCTTCGTCGTCGCCTTCGCCGTGTTCCCGGTCGCCATGCAGATGTTCCGCGAGGGCAATCTGCCGAAACGCCTGATCCCGGCGGCCATTGCGCTCGGCTCGTTTACCTTTACGATGACCGCGCTGCCGGGTTCGCCGGCCATCCAGAACGCCATCCCGATCCCCTACTTTCACACCGACACCTTCGCCGCTCCCGGTTTGGGAGTCATCGCCGCACTGGTGATGTTTGGTTGCGGCAGCGTCTGGCTGATGTTTCGCGCGCGGCGTGCGCGCCTTGCCGGTGAGGGCTATGGCGACCACAGCGGCTACGAGACGATGGCCAGCGATCCAACGCCAGCACCGGCCGGTAACATGCCTTCCTTCGCGGTGGCGATCAGCCCGGTCCTGCTGGTTCTGGTGCTCAACTTCGTGTTTAGCAAGTACATCGTCCCGGCAATGGATACCGACTACCTGGCGCTGCCCACGTACGGCAAGACGTCGGTCTCGGCGGTCGGTGGCATCTGGTCGATCATCCTGGCGATGTTGATTGCCTGTGTGGTGCTGATCGGCCTGACCTGGAAGCGCTTCAAGAATGTTCGCCAGTCAGTGACCGATGGTGCGCTCGGCTCGATGCTGCCGATCCTCAACGTCGGATCCGAGGTCGCCTACGGCGCGGTGATCGCCAGTCTGGCCTCCTTCCTGATTGTCAGGGACTGGCTGATGACGCTGACCGACAACCCGGTGATCGGCCTGGCGGTGGTGGTCAACGTGCTCGCCGGTATTACCGGATCATCGTCCGGCGGCATGAGCATTGCGTTGCAGGCCGTCGGGCAGACTTACTTCGACCTGGCGCAGGCGGCCGGCATCAACCCGCAGATCCTGCATCGCGTCGCGACGCTCGCTTCGGGAGGTCTCGACGCGCTGCCGCACAGCGGGGCAGTGATCACCCTGCTGGCCATTTGCCAGATGAACCATAGGCAATCCTACTTCGACATCTTCATGGTTTCGGTCGTCTTCCCGCTGACTTCCTTGCTGGTGGTGATCGTTCTCTGGAGCATGTTCGGCACTTTTTGAGGAGCAGGCCCGTGCGCATCCTTATCGTCTTCCTCGCCGCCCTGCTGGCCTGGGTGCCGCACCTGGGCGCAAGAGAACGGGCGCCGGAGCTTCGTCTGCTGGCCGCGGAGTTGCCCCCCTACACCTTCCAGATCCCGCCGGTCAGTGTCGGCGATACGCCTGGGGTCAAGCAGGGTTTTGTCTATGAACTGGTGACCGAGATGGCCAAGCGCGTCGGCCACACCGGCGTCATCGAGTTCATGCCGTGGGAAGCGGCGCAGCGCATCGCGCAGACGCAGCCGAACATCGGCATCCTGGCCCTGACCCGCAGTCCCGAGCGGGAAGACAAGTACCGCTGGTTGGCCAGGCTCTATACCGACGATCTGGTCCTTGTCGGGGGTGCCGGCATCGATGTGTCCAGCCTCGACAAGGTCAAGGATCGCCCGATCGGCGTGCTCAGCAACTCGGGCGCCGAAGCGCTGCTCGAGGAGCGTGGCTTCAAACGCGTCCGGCCACATCACGAAGAGTGGATGAACGCGCGCCTGATGCAGCAACGGCGGATCGACGCCTGGCTCGCCCCGCGGCTGATGATCATCTACGGCATGCGTGAGGTCGGCGGCAATCTCGAGGCGCTAAATTTTGGTGAGATCGTTCGTGAGAGCGGAATTTACCTCGCCGGCTCGAAAGACCTGCCCGATGCCGAGGTCGAGAAGTGGCAGAAGGCTCTGGAGGAGATCAAGGCCGATGGTACCTATCAGCGCATTGCCGACCAATACAATCGCCTGAAGATCGAGCCGATCCCGGATGACATGCGGCGGCGCTACAGTCAGCCGGTGTGGCACAACTGACTCGCCAGCAAGTGATCGCCGACGCTGCTGGCGGGGCCCCGCCCCTTGGTCTCAGCAAGCGGCCAGGCCGTGCAGTTCGCAGAGTAGCCGCTTGACGTAAGCGAGCACGATCCACAGCCAGAAGCTCAGGAAAAAGGCGACGAAGGGGAGGTGCCGGTCGAGAACCACTTTCGGCGTCAGCCAGCGAACCAGATGAACGACCGGCCGGGTGACCACCTCGAACAAGCGGTATACCGGATTGCTGGCGCGCCTGGTGCCAGCGAGCAGGCCGACCGCAGCCTGTCCGAGCAGCGAGAGCAGGGCGACTTCGACCAGCGCACGCAAGATGGAGACAAAAAACAGATCGGGGTGGCTCATGGTATCTTCGCGCTATCTTCTCGGCCTTGCTGCGGTGGCGTGTGCAGATGAATTTCGAGTATCGACGACATTATGCCCGGGCCTGGCTGTGGCGCCTCTTCGGGCGCGACGAAAAGGCCTTTGCCGAGTATCTGGTCGCCCACCAGTTGCGGCCCGACGACCTGCCGTCAGCGCGACATCTGGCGTGCATCGCCGCCGAGAGGGGGCACTTCGCGGTGGCCGAGCAATGGTACGTCGAATGTCTGCGCCTGACACCGGACGATGCTGACCTGCATTACAACCATGGCTTCGTCCTCGAGCAGGCAGGTAGTCCGCGCGCGGCAATCGCGGCGTTTGCCGAGGCGCTGCGCCGCAAGCCGGCGCTCGATCGTGCCTGGTACGGAACGGGTCTCGCGCACGCTCGTCTCGGTGAGCACGCGGCCGCGGCCGAGGCCTTTGCGCGCTCGGTCGAGCTGCAGCCGATGCATGGCGAGGGCTATTACCTGTGGGGAATGGCCTGTCATTACGCCGACCGTCCGCAGCAGGTCGAAGAGGTTGTCGAACGTCTGGTCAGCTTCGACGCCAAGCTCGCCGCCAGGCTGGTGCATGACATCGGGCGGGAAGGTGATTTGGGGGCGCTGATTCCTGAGATGCCGTTCTGAGCGAACGGTGGGCATCGAACGGCGCTGGAGCGTTTGCGGACCGGTCCGGCCGCCGTGTCCGCTGGTCTATACTGTTCCAGTGTCATTCCTGGAAAGGTCGCGTACGCGCCTCACCAATTGACGTTGTCGGCGACGAGGAGAGCAGAGATGTGGCGATTCGGTGAGGGGACGGTAGCTGTAAGAGAGGGGACACTTCAGATCGGTCGACGGCTGTTGCTCGCGCTCGGCCTGCTGACGATCGCCAGTGGCGCGCAGTCTGCCGTGCTGACCGCGATCCATGATTACCGTTATTTGGTCAGTGGCTTGCCTTCTCCGCAACGCGATTTTCCGGCACTGGTCCATGAGTTCGAAGGCTTGGCGTTTACCAGTGACGGTAGCCTCTGGGCATCGATCGCGGCCAATCCCGTGGAGGCGCGCAGGGAGCTGTGGCGGCTGGATTTGGTCAGCAATACGGTGGCCGAGGTCATTGCCGACACGCACCCGACTTTCTTGGGTTTTCCGCTGACAAACCCAGTCGGCCTGGGCGCCCAAGGAGCGCAACTGATCATCGGCGAAAACTTGCGTTTCCTTCGCGACCGGGGTTTGAGCGTGGGCGACATTGTCTGGGCTTTTACTCCAGGGGTCAGCACTCCGCAATCATCCGACTGGAGTATCGTGCTGCCGACCGCGATCTGTGATGGCGTACAAGGGGCCGCTGCCGTCAATGGACGGGGCTACGTGAGCTGCGGTGGCAGCGGCAGGATTGTCGAATTTGACCTGCTCAGTGGCGCGATCGGCAGGCAGTTCTCCCTCGGCGCCTTCGCTCTCGGGCTTGAGGCTCTTGACGAGCATCGTTTGCTGGTCGGCGACTACGCCACTCACCAGCTGCACGTCTTCGATCTGGCCTTGGGGCTGGTCACCGAGTCGATCGACCTGGCGGATCTCTTCTTCGGTACCGCCAGCGACTACTTCGCCTTGACCGATGAGGTCTATTCGGTGCAGGTGATTCCTTCCGAGAGCCCCAGGAGCATGCCGGATCCGGATGGTCTTGCCTACCGGGATGGCTCGATCTACATGTCCTTCGATGGCGATTTGCGGATATTCCAGATCGCCTTGAACATCCCCGAGCCGGCGACCCTGGCGCTGGTCGCGATCGGCCTGCTGGGTCTGAGCGGGAGTCATCGTCGCCGCGGGGAAATGTAAGCACCGGCGGGATTCTGGCCACCGTGACCGACTGTGGTCCAGGGAGCGCAGAGATATTGCGGGGCAGCGAGCTTCGCTTGCCACAGCGTGCCTTATGATCACTAGCTGCCACGCCGGCATTGATTCCCTCTCCGGCCGGCCCAATCCAGTAAAGGAGACAATGCATGTCGCTTGACCGTCACCCAATGGCCGCCTCGCTGCGGGCTTCTGATACCGGCAAGGTCGTCTCGGCCCGCGCCGCGGTGCGCCTGATCAAGGACGGTGATACCGTCGCCACCGGCGGCTTCGTCGGCATCGGTTTTGCCGAGAACATCGCCGTGGCCCTCGAGCAGCGGTTTCTGGAGGCGGCCGAAAGCGATGCTGCCGGCCTCGGCAGTCCGCGCGATCTGACGCTCTTCTATGCGGCCGGGCAGGGCGACGGCAGGGAGCGGGGTCTCAATCACTTCGGCCATGCCGGTTTACTCAAGCGCGTGGTCGGTGGTCACTGGGGGCTGGTCCCCAAAATGCAGCAACTTGCCGTATCCAATGGTATCGAGGCCTACAACCTGCCGCAGGGTGTGATCACGCACATGTTTCGCGACATTGCGGCAGGCAAGCCGGGAACAATCACCCATGTCGGGCTTGGCACCTTTGTCGACCCACGTTTCGGTGGCGGCAAGCTGAACGAGAAGACGACCGTGGACATCGTCCGCCTGATGGAGATCGACGGCGAGGAATACCTGTTCTACAAGTGCTTTCCGATCCACGTCGGTATCGTTCGCGGCACCACGGCTGACCCCGATGGCAACGTTACCATGGAACGTGAGGCCCTGACGCTGGAAGCGCAGGCCATTGCCATGGCCGCCCGGAACTCGGGCGGTATTGTCATCGTGCAGGTCGAGCGTCTTGCCGAGCGCGGCACGCTGAACCCGCGTCAGGTAAAGATTCCCGGCATCCTGGTCGACTGCGTGGTGGTCGCCGAAAAGCCTGAATACCACATGCAGACCTTCGTCGAGCAATACAGCCCGGCTTTCGCCGGCGAGATCAAGGTGCCGATGTCGGCGATCGAAACCATGCCGATGAGCGAGCGCAAGATCATTGCCCGCCGGGCCGCGCTGGAACTGCGTGCCAACGCGGTGGTGAACCTGGGCATCGGCATGCCGGAGGGTGTGGCCAATGTTGCCGCCGAAGAGCAGATCATCGATCTGCTGACGCTGACCGCCGAGCCCGGCGTGATCGGCGGCATCCCGGCCGGTGGCCTCAGCTTCGGTGCGGCAACCAATGCCCAGGCGATTATCGATCAGCCCAGCCAGTTCGACTTCTACGATGGTGGCGGCATCGACATCGCCTTCCTGGGCCTGGCGCAGGCGGACCGCGAAGGCAATCTGAATGTCTCCAAATTCGGTCCACGCCTGGCCGGTGCCGGCGGTTTCATCGACATTTCGCAGAACGCCAAGAAAGTGGTGTTCGTCGGCACCTTTACGGCCGGCAAACTGCAGCTGATGGTCGAAGACGGCAAGCTGCGCATTGTCGAAGACGGCAAGGCGAAGAAATTCGTCGCTGCCGTCGAACACCGCACCTTCAGCGGCGAGCAGGCGGTCAAGTGGGACAAGACAGTGCTTTACATTACCGAGCGCTGCGTTTTCCGCCTGTGTGCCGAAGGGCTGGAACTGATCGAGATCGCGCCAGGGGTGGATCTCCAGAAGGACATTCTCGAACGGATGGACTTTACGCCGCTGATGCGCGGGGCGCCGGCGCTGATGGACGCGCGCATCTTCAGCGACGACCCGATGAAGATGCGCCAGCAATTGCTCGCCATGCCGATGAGCGAACGTCTCTCCTATGATGAAGAGAAGAATATCTTCTTCATCGACTTTGCCGGTTTGAGCGTGCGCAATGCGGAGGATGTCGAGCAGATTCGGCAAGCGGTCGAAAAGCGCTTGGCGCCTCTCGGCCACAAGGTCAATGCGATCGTCAACTACGACCGCTTCGCGATCATGCCGGAGCTGGTCGATGACTACGTCAACATGGTCAAGGGCCTGATGGACATTTATTATCAGGATGTTACGCGCTACACCTCGAACACCTTCCTGCGCATCAAGCTGGCCGAGGAGCTTGAAAAGCGGCAGCTGCCGGCGCATGTCTTCGCCAGCGCAGCCGAGGCAAAGGGGCATTTCCGGTCGTCATAAGCCTTGATGTTTGACGGCTCGGGTTGGCGTCCGGTCGCTCGCTTTCTCCCTGGGCAAGCTTGGGGGAGCAGGGCCAGGCTGAATTCGGACGGGTACATCATCAGTCCCTCGCCTGGCAACGCTTGCCGCATGGGCCAGCCGCGCGTAGTGCCCGGTGGGCAGTAGCCACAGCCTTCAGCCCGGACTTGCCGGGGATGGAGTGGTTCCTTCATCTTGCGCTGCGGGAAGGGGTGTCCGACGAGCGCCGGATGCCCCTCGCGGCGATTGAGCATTAGGTGGCAGGCGACCTGCCGGCGTTTCACCGCGACAGCGAAAACCGCATGCCTTTCCCGCCTGCGAGCCCGCATGGTGGAATGCACACAGTCCGCCTGCCGGAAATCCTGACTGGACGAGCCGCGTTGCTGGCTTCAGCCAGCGCAACACAGCTGCTTGCAGAACTCATTTCTGTCGCAGGCCCTTTAGTATCATATCGGTAAAGCTTACGATACCGACGATATTGCCGTTGTCGACCACCGGCGCTCGCGAAAGATGGAAGCGGGCAAACAGGCGCGCACAATAGCGAATGTCCATGTCGGGATCGACGGTGATTACCGGCTTCGACATGATTTCGTAGATATTTGTCCGGCTGGGAGACTTGTCCTTGGCCAGAACCTCGCGCGCGATGTCGGACAGCATGACCAGCCCGTACTCATCGTTCTCGTTGCGCTTTCTTACAACCAGGCACTTGGTCTCCACATGGCTCATTTGGTTGATGGCGTCTGCCACGGTGGATATGCCGTCAACCATATCGAATTTGGTCTTCATGATGTCTCGGACCAGAATCGTCTTGATCTCGCTCACAATTCTTCCTCCACTACACTGGTCAACTTCTTGATCTGGTGGGAGACACCCACGGCATCCTCGACATCGATCTGAAACGCAATGCCGGAACCCGGCGTGTCGTCAAACTCTCCGACTTTGTTGACTGTCTCCAGGATGCTGCGGCTCAGATGCTCCTCTACGAGCAGCAATATCACATCCCTCTGTGTCTCGAGGTTGAGGCCGAAGAAGGTCTTGCTCTTTTCGACCCCCTCACCTCTGGCCTGATTGACGACGGTAAAGCCGGTGGCCCCTGCCTTGCGCGTGGCATCCAGCACGAGCTCTGTCTTGCTGTCTTCAATCAACACGATGATCAATTTGAAATGCACGGCGAATTCCTTTCGCTAGCTTAAGTGGATCGCTTGTCCCGCTGCGCGCGCCATTCGCTGATCTGCGCATAACCCATAACACTCATGATGGGGAACAGGCTGGCAAACGCGATCAGGCCAAAACCGTCAAGCAATGGATTTCGACCGGGTATATTGTTGGCGAGACCGAGGCCCAGCGCAGCGACTAGGGGTACGGTCACGGTGGAAGTGGTCACGCCGCCCGAGTCATAGGCAAGGGCAATGATGCTCTTGGGGCAGAACGCCGTCTGGATGACGACCAGTATGTAGCCGGTGATAATAAAGTAATGGAGGGGGCTGCCGGTAACAATGCGATAAGCACCCATGCTGATGCCTACGGCAACGCCGATTGCCACCGCGATGCGTAGTCCCCAGGTGCCTATGGCGCCAGCTGATACCTGGTTTGCCTTGATCGCAACGGCGATTAGCGAGGGCTCCGCAATGGTCGTGGAAAACCCGATCGCGAAGGCGAAGATATAGACCCACAAATAGCTTACCCAGTTGCCCCTGTGGCCGTCCATGATGCCGAGAAAATCGGGGCTCGTGAGTTGTTCGGCCATCAGTTTGCCAAGTGGGAAGAGCGCTTGCTCCAGGCCCTCAAGAAAGAAAGTCAGACCGAGCAGCACGAAGGAAAAACCGATAAGAATCTGCCGTAGATTGCGGATCGGCTTTCTCAGAATGACCAGCTGAAATCCGAACATGATTATGGCGATCGGCAGCACATCGCCCAGAGTGCTCAGCAGAGAAGTGAGAAAACCGCCAAGAAAAGACATTAGAGAATCATTCCGTAGCCCATGACGAAGATCATCGGCGTCAACGATGCAAAGGCGATCAAACCAAAACCATCGGTCAGTGGGTTGCGGCCCCTGATGCTGCTGGCCAGTCCCACCCCAAGCGCTGCCACCAGCGGTACGGTGATGGTGGAGGTAGTGACGCCGCCGGAGTCGTAGGCGATGCCGATGATTTCCGGTGGCGCGAAAAAGGTCATCAGGATTACCCCGATGTATCCACCGATTATCAGGTACTGGATCGGCCAGCCCTTGATGATGCGCAGCACGCCGATGACGATGGCCAGCCCGACCGAGAGGGCGACGGTCATGCGCAGGCCATAGGCATAGCTGCGCCTGGATTCGCTGGTGTCTGTGATCATGCCGCCGGTGGCTGCCACCTTTGATGCCTCGTCCGCTACCGCAATCAATGCCGGTTCGGCAACCGTGGTACCGAATCCCAGTGCGAAGGCGAAGGCCAGCAGCCAGAACAGACTTCCCTTGCGGGAAAAATCGTGCGCCATCGATTCGCCGATCGGAAACAGGCCGATCTTGAGTCCATGAATGAAGAGTGTGAGGCCGAGTACGACCAGAACGGTGCCAAAAAGTAGCCCGCTCAAATCGGGTATGGGTTGACGCAGGATCAGCAGCTGAAAAAACGCGATCACCAAGATGATGGGCAGCAGGTCACGGACGCTTTCCAGCATCGACTTGGCCATCAGGACGAGAAGTTTTTTCACGAGGCGCACCTTACACGAAAAAATGGAAAGTTCAATGCTCATCAGGTATAACTCGTGGCAATCTGCTGATCTCGGGAGAACGGCATAGGCGAATTCGTGGCCTGAACGGCGCGCAGCTGGATTGCCTGAAAAAGCTGTAAATAATTGATTGACAAACATAAATGCGCGGCGCTGTGTATATGCTTATGTAGTGCTCGTGCCCTGGCCGGGTGTCCGCCTGCCAGGATACATTGCAAGGTGCCGACCTGATGTCATGCTACGTGACCCGCAAGCACGGGCTCAGCCTGACAACTTTTCTGAACGAGTTGCGATCAGGCGCGCAGGGTGCGGTCCGACCCGAGCTGGACCAGAGCTTCGCCAATTGCGGCCACGTCGACCCGGATTCGCCATGGCAGAACAAGCGCCCTTCGGGAGGTGCTGACTTGGTCCAACTCGGTCATGAGCTTTCCTCGACTGCCAAGACGGGAGAGGGCGTCTTGAGAAGTTTGCCCGTCCTTGCCGCAACTGGGCAGCGGGCTACCACCACGCGGGTTGCGAGCTCCGCCATCAGGTCGCTCCGTACGTCGAGCAGCAGCGGCATTTCCGGAAGTCATGAGTCTGCCCGCCTGATCGCCGGTCGCGGGATGCCGGCGAGACATCTTGCGGCGCAGTGGCTGACTGTCGCCGCGCGCTTGCCTTCTGGCCGACATGACATGACTCGAGCATCCATCTTGGCGGCGGTCGTGCTTTTTCCTGGCGCAGGGGTTTGCCTTGCCGCTGCCTCTCGTTTCATGCCGACAGCTTGCCGTGCCCGGCGATCTGCGGCATGATTTGCTCCCATATAAAGTCTGATCTGCCACCTCGTCCCTTTTGTCAGCCGATGACCAAGACGCGCCACCGCCACCCGTCGAGCCGTCCGCCGCGCTTCCTTTCTCTGGTTGATGGCGTTGCCGACAAGGTCGAGGCCGTCTCCGGTGGCAGCATGAGCGCGATGACTCTGCGTACGGTAGCGGCGCTCGCCGTCGGGCTGGAGCAGATGAAACCGTTTCGCCGTGGCGTCGAGGACGATCTCTGAACGGCCGCGCGGCGCCGGCAGGGTGTCTCTTCGATTACTGAGCAGGATCACTGCGTAAAGGAGTGCTAGCAATGCTGGTTGCCGGAATCACGAAAAAGAGCGTCGTCACGATCAATCCGCTGGCCACCGTGCGCGAGGCCCTGATGAAGGGGCGCGGCGTCAAGTCACTGTTCGTCGAAAAGCGTCACTCGGACACCGACGTCGTCGGCAGCCTCATCGAGCGGGCAGCGAACGAAAAGTAGGGTGCGCATGAAGAAGACGATACGCCGCTATACGGCCTTTATCCCGCGCTGGTGCCAGGCGTTTGGCGATTACGCCCCCGACCCCGGCGGGGAGGGTCGGGCGGTCGAATGGCTGATCGGCGCCGACAGCGTCGGCATCATCGTCCTGCCAGACGTTCGTCGCTTGCTGGCGCACGAACTGCTCAGCGTGCACCAGCCCGAGCTGGAGTTCCAAGAACGCTCCGTGCGACTCAACAAGCGGACCTACGGCGAGATGAACGTTCTCGGCCACCCGGGTTACGCGGCCTTGCGCGAGCTGCTGCTCGGCGACGACCAATTGCACCTGTTCCTGACCTACCATCTGATCCATCCATCGGGAACGCGGATCATCACCATGTCGCGCAAGGCGCCGCTGGCGCTGCTGTACAAGGAGATGGACCCGCTGCCGGTGATCGTCGGCGAGTGATCGGCTGATCCCGGTGACTCGCCGGCCTCGGACGCCGCTCACGCGTGCGGCCGGGGCTCGAGGTGGCCGCTGCTATAATCGCCGCTCTTTTTCCGGAGCTCCGCAAGTGCTTATCACCCGCCGCCTGGAGTTCGACGCAGGCCACCGCATTCCCGACCACCAGAGCCAGTGTCGTCACCTGCACGGCCATCGCTACGCGCTCGAGATTACCCTGGGCGGCGAGATCATTGAGCAGAAGGGTGATCCGGCCAACGGCATGGTGATGGATTTCTCCGAAGTCAAGGCGCTGGCGATGCGGCATCTGGTCGAGCTCTGGGATCATGCCTTTCTCGCCTGGGCAGGCGACCAGCCGGTGGTCGACTTCCTGCACTCGCTACCCGATCACAAGACCGTACTGCTCGATTGTGTGCCGACTGCCGAAAACCTTGCCCAGCAAGCGTTTACGATCCTCGACAGGGTCTATCGCGACAGCTACGGAAATCAGCTGCGCCTCGAACGCGTGCGTCTCTACGAGACGCCCAACTGCTGGGCAGAGGCGCTGCGCGGCTAGCGTACGGCCGCTTCCCCAAGAGCTCCGGCTGGCGGTCGATTCTGACGTATCGCCGGCGATGCTTTAGAATATCGGCATCGCCGCAGGGGGCGGCGTGCGGCGCAGTAAGGTTGAGCAGCCTGAGCTGACGAATGCCTCGCCGTCCAACGACTCAGGTGTGCGGGCCGGCTCGCCGGCTCGCGCATACCGGAAAGGCGCTGATGCCTCACAGAATTCTCAAGGTTCCCGAACGTGGCATGCTCGACGCCTATGATCGCGTGCTGTCATCGCGCAAGTTCTCGGCCGATGCCGCCCAGCGCGCCGCCGCCGAGCGTCTGCAAGCGCTGTACTACGAACTGCTGTCGTTCAAGGTTGGTCGGAGCAGCAAGCTGCGACGTTTCCTTTCGCCGCCGCCAGTGCCGCGGGGCGTTTATTTCTGGGGAGGGGTCGGCCGCGGCAAGAGTTTCCTGATGGACTGTTTTTACGATGCCGTGCCCTATCGGCGTAAGCGGCGGGTGCACTTTCACGCCTTCATGCACGATGTCCATCGCCAGCTCAAGAAGTTGAAGGGCGAGAAGGATCCGCTGGCCCGGCTTGCCGAGAACATCGCGAAAGAGCTGCGTCTGCTCTGCTTCGACGAATTCCACGTCTCCGATATTGCCGATGCAATGATTCTCGGCCGTTTGCTCGAAGCCTTGTTTGAGCGCGGTGTGGTTTTCGTGATGACCTCCAACTATCCGCCCGACAAACTCTATCCGAACGGCCTGCAGCGCGAGAATTTTCTGCCGACGATTGCCCTGATCAAGTCGCGCATGGACGTGCTGGAGATCGATTCCGGCGTCGACTACCGCTTGCGGACACTCGAACAGGTGGAGATCTTCCATTATCCGGCGGACGCCGCCGCCGAGTCGAAGATGGCCGAGTACTTCACCAGCATCGCTGCCGGGGCCGGTGCGGCTGCTGGCAGTGTCGAGATTCTTGGTCGCCAGATCCCGACCTTGCGGCGTGGCAACGGCGTCATCTGGTTCGACTTCAAGGCGCTGTGTGGCGGGCCGCGTTCGCAGAACGATTACCTCGAGCTGGCGATCAGCTACCACACGGTGCTGATGTCGGCGATCCCCAGGATGACATCGACCATGGCCTCCGAGGCCCGGCGCTTCACCTGGCTGGTCGATATCTTTTACGACCACAAGGTCAAGCTGATCGCCACCGCCGACTGCGAGCCGGATGAACTCTATACCAAGGGGACTCAGGCCAGCGAGTTTTTCCGCACCGCCAGCCGGCTGACCGAGATGCGCTCACGCGAATATCTTGGCCTGCCGCATCTCTCCTGATTCACCGGCTGCTTTCCCGGGCCAGCGGTGGAAGAGCTAGAAGAAATCGAGGTTGACGCAGAGCCGGTTGCCGCCGGCCTCCCGCGCTGCGGCGAGCAGCGAGCGGACGTTCTCGATTAGCGCTGCCGAGTCCTCGCCGGTGAATTCGCAGACTCCCCCACTGATCGTCAGCGGCTCGCCTTCCGCGCTCGCATGTCGCGTTTCAACCAGCTCACGCAGGCGTTCGAGACCGACGGTGGCGTCATTGACGCGCACGTTCGGCAGGATCAGCAGGAACTTATCGGCGCGGAAGCCGCCGACCATGTCGGCATCGCGCAGGCTTTCACCCAACAGTCGGCCGACATCGGCCAGCGCGCGCTCGCCGGCTTGCGCGCCGTGCTCTCGGCAAAGCTCCGGGAAATGGTCGATGCCGATCAGGGCGAGCGAGAACGGCGTGCCATAACGCGTTGCACGGCGGCCCTCGTCGTCGAGCAATTGCAGGATGTCGGCCGGCGAATAGGTGCCGCTGATCGAGTCGTGTGCTGCGCGTTGCAGGGCATCGCCCGTCTTGGTCGGATGCTGGGCGATTTCGCTCAGCGTCAGCAGAACACAGCGCAGGCTGCCATCTTCCGCCAACACCGGAAAGGCACTGGCGTTGCAGAGCGTGGCGGCTGCCGAGGCATCCTTCCGCAAGCCGATTCTTCGTTGGCGGATAGCCTGCCGGGTGCGCAAGACCTGTTGTTCGAGACGCTGGTCGTTGCTCAGCGCCATGCCGTTCTCGTCCTCCCACAGTGTTTCCGTATCGCCGAGAAGGCTGCTGGCCTGCGGATTACGTAGCTGCAAGCTGCCGTCGCAGCGGAAAACCAGCAGCCCGATGTCCAGGGTGTCGAGAAGTGCCGCATAGCGCGCGATCTCGTCATCATCGGCACAGAGATCGACCAGTGGCAGGCGGAACGGGCTATGGGGCATCAACGGGCAGCTTTCGCGCAGGAAGACGTCGCTATCCTACCCCAGAACTTCGGCCGATGCGCGCCCGAAACCGCCTTGATAGCAGGCGTGCATGGCCGGATGACGCGGCCCGGTCAGGCCGCGGCCAGCGCCTGCTCCAGATCGGCAAGCAGATCGTCGATATGCTCGATGCCTACCGACAGGCGAACCATCTCCTCGGAAACGCCGGCCTTGGTCAGTTCCGCCGGTGCTAGCTGTCGATGGGTGGTCGACGCCGGGTGGCAGGCCAGCGACTTGCTGTCGCCAATATTGACCAAACGCGTAAACAGTTGCAGCGCATCCTGGAAGCGCGCGCCGGCCTCTGCACCACTGCAGTCGGTGCCCTTGACGCCGAAGGTCAGGATCCCCGAGGCCTTGCCTTGCATGTATTTCGCGACCAGCGCGTGGTCACGGTGATCGGGCAGGCCGGCATAGTTGACCCACGCTACTTTGGCGTGGCCCTGCAGGTAGGCGGCGACTTTCTCGGTGTTGGCACAAATCCGGTCCATGCGTAGCGGCAGGGTTTCCAGCCCTTGCAGGATCAGGAAAGCGTTGAACGGCGAAATCGCCGCACCCATGTTGCGCAGCGGCACCACACGGGCGCGGCCGATGAAGGCCGCCGGGCCGAGGGCTTCGGTATAGACCACGCCGTGGTAGGACACGTCGGGTTCGTTGAGCCGCCGGAACTTGGCCTTGTGCTCGGCCCAGGGGAAGCGGCCGCTATCGACGATGATGCCGCCGATCGAATTGCCGTGGCCGCCGATGTACTTGGTCAGCGAGTGCACCACGATGTCGGCCCCGTGTTCGAAGGGCCGGCAGAGGTAGGGCGAAGGGACGGTGTTGTCCACAATCAAGGGGATGCCGTGCCGGTGGGCAATTTCGGCCAACTGCTCGAAGTCGGTGACATTGCCTAGCGGGTTGCCGATCGATTCGCAGTACAGCGCCTTGGTCTTGTCGTCGATCAATTTCTCAAAGCTGGCCGGATCGGCATAGTCGGCGAAGCGTACTTCGAGGCCGTACTGCGGCAGGGTATGGGCGAAGAGGTTGTAGGTGCCGCCGTACAGCGTCGAGGCCGAGACGATGTTGTCGCCGGCCTCACTGATGGTCTGGATGGCGTAGGTGATGGCCGCCTGACCGGAAGCGACGGCCAGCGCGCCGATGCCCCCTTCAAGGGCGGCAACGCGCTTTTCGAGCACATCCTGGGTCGGGTTCATGATCCGCGTATAGATGTTGCCGGCCACCTTGAGATCGAAGAGGTCGGCGCCGTGCTGCGTGCTGTCGAACGAATAGGAGGTCGTCTGGTAGATCGGCACCGCCACGGCCTTGGTCGTTGCTTCAGGGCTGTAGCCGGCGTGCACGGCGAGGGTTTCGAGTTTCATGCGCTTCCTCTCTGGGTGGGTTTTATCGGAGTCTGGACTGGGCAGCATCTTACCGTGAAAGTCGCGAACGCGACTCGCGCCCCCCTTCTCCCCTTGCGGGAGAAGGGTCAGGGGAAGGGGGGGACGGCCATGACTTTCATCATTTAGGGTGTCTCCACGCGGCATGACCGTTGGCACTACGGATTGCCTCATTTGCTGGCCGAGCGCTGCGCTCGTCATGGCGCTGAGTCGGGCGGCACGGGCTTTGACGACAGGAGGTGGCCAGCGGAAGATAATGCTGTCGAGAAATCTTACAGCCGTCTTCCGCGCGCGCACGGGAATAGACAATAAAGCAATCGCTTGTCGTTAGGGTATGGAAATTGCTTACAGGACCTCGGCCACCTATTTCGTGTATCTGCAGACAATAAGCGATCGGGATGGCCGCTGGCTGCTTGGCAGGATGCGTCTGACGTGGCCGTTGTCGATAGCAAAGGAGGAGGGTGTGGGCTGCGCAAGGCACGCTGTTTTCGCCTTGTTGCTGGCCCCTTTGTGTGCCGGTGCTGTGAGAACCGCATCGGCATGCTTTTTATCGCGGTTTCGTGCGACTTGCTGTCTGGCGCCGCAGGCTGCCGGTTCCGGGAGGGGCGCGGGCCCGTTCGACCCTGGCCGGCCGCGCGTGTGCCTTGGCATATCGGCTCGAAAGCCGCGTCAACGCGGGAGATTCGTCCGCTGCAGGCGGCACTACGGCTGTCCGAGAGATCGCCGCGGCGGGATGTGCGGCGCACACCGGCCGTCGCTTGCTAGGGCTCTTCAAGGCGGCGAGTGCTGGCCGGCGTACGCCGCGCCGCGAGCGGCTGCTTCCGCAGGAAGTCTGGATAGTGAACGGCGCTACTCGACCCACCCGAGCACGTCGCGGATGACCGACCAGCGAGGCTTTCTGGACGTAGCGCCGCGTCCCAGGATCCAGTAGTCGTAAAGTTTCGGGACCACGCCCTCCTTTTTCGTCAGCGCGGTCCAGGTCGACACGTACTCGTGCAGCTTGCGCTCGTTCTTCGGCGTGGCGAGTGCGATGAACAAGCCGATCACGTTCGGCTTGGGGACTACGACGCTGAATCGCGGATAGAGCAGCGTCCATGTCGGGCTCGCTGTAGCGGACTTGCAGCGCCCGCTCGGGGGTGATCACGAAGCCTCCAGCCATGATGTCGAATTTTCCCGCGTTCGAGGATTGAGGCGATCTTCGCGCGCTCGATGCGAACGAACTCGAGTTCCACGCCGAGGTCTGCTGCGAGCAGGTGGGCCAGATCAACGTCGAAGCCGACGAACTCTCCCTACAGGACTGGACTCTGCTCGGCTACGAGGCCGTGGCCTTTCCCGAGCAGCCGACCAGGGAAATCCACGCGGCGGGCCTTGCCTTGCACTTCGACGCCGAACGCCGCGTTGGCTACAATCTGTGGCAGGTGGTGCTGCCGCTATCGGTCGTGGTGCTTCTGCTGCTTGTCGACGTTGCGATACTGCCCTCGCTGTCGGGCGCCCTGGAACTGCGCAGCAGCGACGCGTTGGACGATAAGCCTCATGGTGCCGCCTCGCGTTGCGGCGCGCGTGCCAGATTCTTGACCATGCATGTCGCCGATGCCGGGCACAAGCTGCTGAACTGGGCGCTTTCGGCAATCGCCGCGCCGGGCTGCTGCAACTGGGCAAGCTTGGTCGCGCGCGCATCGTCACCCCCACCGTCTTCTGCGCCGAAGCACTTTGATGCAATGCTCTACGCGAAGGCGAAGACCGACAACCTCACCGGCACCAAGTTGAAGGAGATTCGCCGTGCACTTGAAGAATAAACCACTTGCGCAAGCTGAACTTTCAGCCTACGAGGACAAACGCGATCTCGCGGCTGAGTTACTGCGCTCGGTTCGTGAGATGAAGTCGGGTCAGGTCCATGTCGTCACCTCGCCGGTGATTGAAGCGCGCCGGAAGACTGGTCTGTCGCAGTCGCAATTTGCGGAGCTGATGGGTGTTTCTGTGCGCACGCTGCAGGGTTGGGAACAGGGCCGCAAGCAACCGAGTGGCGCTGCTCGGACGCTGCTGGCGATTGCCAGCACGAATCCTGAAGCCGTGTTGGCAGTGGCTGGGAAGTAGCGCTCGATGGTGTCGTGCCTCAAGCGGCCTTGCTGACGGAAAGAAGGCTTAGGGCTTTCTGTCGACGCGCTGCCGCCGGCTTCTGCCGCGCAGCAGAAAGCGGCCGGGGTCGAGTGCGTCGACCAGGTCTTCGGGCAGCGGCGGCGGGGTGGCGGTGATCAGGCAGGCGAGCAGCTCGCCGGCGAGTGCCGACCAGACGATGCCACGGGCGCCGAAGCCGTTGATCAGGTAGAGACCCGGCAGGCGGGGCATCTCGGCGAGCGGTCTCGCCGGAGCATCGGGGTCGATCGCCGCGGCATCGCCAATGGCGCCGATCATCGGCAGGCGATCGGGCGACAGGGGGCGGAAGCCGACGCGGCCGGCCAGGTCGCGCGCCTGAATCCCCTTGCCGTAGCCGGGCAGGATGAAGTCAAGCTTGGCCAGGTTTTCGGCGTGGTCGGCTTCGCGCAATGCGCTTTCGCCATCGTCGACGCTGAAGGTGGCACCGGCGCAGCGCAGGCCGTCGATGGCCGGCGTCACGTAGCCGAGGCGGCAGACAACGATGTCGGGCGCCGATCCCGCCGTCGTGGCGAGATGTGAAACCTGTCCGCGGGCGCTGCGCAGGGGCAGATGAGCGGCGGCGGGAAACTGCCGGGCGGTGGTGGCGTTGGCGAGGATCAATACCGGCGCTTCGGCGATCAAATCTCCGGCGGCGCTGCGGGCTTGCCAGAGATCGGCCGGGCGCTCGATCTGCGCGACCTGTGTGTCATAGTGGGCGCTAATTGCATCTGCATGGCGGGCGACATTGGCGCGACAGAGCGACGCCGGATCGACCCAGGCGCCGCCGGGGAACCACCAGCCGCCGCTGGCCACCGGCCAGGCGGCGAGTTTCCGCGCCTGCTGACGATCGACGAAGTAGAGTTGGTCGACGGCTGCCTTGCGGATCTCGACGACCCGCTGCTGGGTTGCGGCGTGGGTTTCGTCGCGGGCGAGATGCAGGACGCCCGTCTGTCCCCAGCGCAGCGGCTGACCGGCTGCGGTCAAGGCCGCGAAATGCTGGCAGGCGTGCTGGAAGCCGGCACGGGTCAGGCGTGCCAGGCGGTTGTCGTCGAGCGAGGGCAGCGGGCGCAGGACGCCGGCGATATTGCCGGAGGCGCCCTGGCCGGGCGCGTGCGCCCGCTCGATGAGGTCGATCTTCCAGCCGCGCGCCGCCAGGCGTTCGGCGGCGCTGCTGCCCGCCAGACCGGCGCCGATGATGATTGCGTGCTGGTTCATGGCCGGGCCGTAAAGGCCCCTTACTCGGGCCGCATCTGCGGGAAGAGGATCACGTCGCGGATGTTCGCCGAGTCGGTGAGTAACATGATCAGGCGGTCGATGCCGATGCCGCAGCCGGCGGTCGGCGGCAGGCCGTATTCGAGCGCGCGCACGTAATCGGCGTCGTAGTACATCGCTTCCTCGTCGCCGGCGTCCTTGGCCTTGGCCTGTT
>ERZ761602.1287-NODE-1287-length-46497-cov-7.068602_pt1 | contig 46497 bp, 46 predicted proteins | sample MGYA00512165_ERZ761602 | MGnify/ENA primary metagenome ERZ761602 (study PRJEB28899, sample SAMN02445085) | bioreactor sludge metagenome | biome: EBPR sludge; isolation source: Thorneside wastewater treatment plant | place: Australia: Brisbane, Thorneside...
ACTTCGTCACCGACGTTTCGTTCCAGACCGGCGACCTTGCCGGCCAGGGCGGCGCAACCCCGTCGGTTGCCGGTTCGTTCACCGTCAAGGAAGTCTTCGGCGAACTGCGCATGCCGCTGGTTCAGGAAAGCTTCGTTTACGACCTGACCCTGACCGGCGGTTACCGTTACTCGTCGTACAGCGTGAATGGTGGCGGCTCGTTCAGCACCGACACCTACAAGATCGAAGGTGAATTCGCCCCGATCCGCGACATCCGCTTCCGCGGCGGTTACAACCGCGCTGTCCGCGCGCCCACCCTGCAGGATCTGTTCGCCCCGCAGCTGGTCGCTCTGGACGGCACCAACGATCCGTGCGCCGGCTTCGCGATCACGGCAGCCGACACTGGCTGTCTTGCTCAGGGCCTCAGCATTGGTCAGGTCGTGGCGCCGAACCCGGCCGACCAGTACAACGGTCTGCAGGGCGGTAACCCGTTCCTGCAGCCGGAAGTCGCCGACACCTGGACTGCCGGCGTTGTCCTGCAGCCGGGCTTCGTGCCGGGCTTCTCGGTCAGCGTTGACTGGTTCAGCATCAAGATCAAGGACGCGCTGGCTCCGATTGGCGCCGACACGATCGTTGGCTATTGCACCTCGGGTCAGAACCCTTCGTACTGCTCGCTGATCAACCGCGATGCCACCGGTTCGCTGTGGCGTTCGAACAACGGTTACGTGATCAACCTGCTGCAGAACGTCGGCAGCGCCTCGACCAAGGGCATCGACGTATCGGCGGCCTACAGCCGCCAGCTCGGTGGCCTGGGTCGCATGAACGTCAGCTTCGTCGGCACTTGGTTGGACGAACTGAAGCCGACCGGTACCGACGATTGCGTTGGTCTGCATGGTGCGGTTTGCGGCACGCCGAACCCCGAATGGCGTCACCAGATGCGCGTTGGCCTCGATACCAAGATGGGTATCGGTGTCTCGGTACGCTGGCGCTACTTCGGCGGCGTGACTCAGGATCGTGCGGTGCTTGGTGGTGCAGTCACCCAGCCGGCCAACCTGAAGATTCCGTCGGTCAGCTACTTCGATCTGGCGCTGACCGCCGATGTGGGCGACAACTTCAAGTTCCGCCTCGGTGCCAACAACCTGCTCGACAAGACCCCGCCGCTCACCGTCGGCGCGGCTTGCCCGGCAGGGCCCTGCAACGGCAACTCGTGGGCCCAGGTCTACGATTCGCTGGGTCGTTACGTCTATGCCGGTGTGACCCTCGACTTCTAAGTCGAACGGCACATCTGCCAGACAGACAGGTGGCGGGAACCTTCGGGTTCCCGCCACTTTGTTTTTGGCGGACCGCCACCGTCCGGCTAGGGTCCGGCGATGACTTCCCGCGAAGCCGCCACCGCCGCGCTTGCCGCCGCCCCGCCCGCCGATCCCAATGCATTGCTGCGCGCCGCCAGCGAAGCGCTGAAGCACGGGGCCGCGGCCGAAGTTGAAGCGGCCCTGGCCCCCGCCGCCGCCCGCTTTCCGGCCGATCCGCGCCTGTGGCAGTTCCTCGGCCTCGCCCGCCGCGATTTGCAGGACAGCGCGGGGGCAAATCAGGCTTTCTCCCGCGCCGCCGCGCTGGCCCCCAACGATCCGTTGATCGCCCACAGCCAGGCCCGCACCGCGCTGGAAGCCGGCTTTCCCGCCCTGCCCCTGTTCAACCGCGCCCGCCTGCTCGCCCCCAGCGATGGCAGCGTTGCCCTGGGCCGCGCCGCCAGCCAGTTTGCCGAGGGACGCGGAGAAGAGGCCTGCGATCAGCTTGCCGCGCTGCTCGCCGGCAGCCCCGGCTGGATCGACGGCCATCTCGCGCTCGCCCGGTTCCTCGCCCAGGTCCGCCCCGGTGCGCCGCTGGACGAAAGCCTGCGCGCCGCCCTGCGCCAGCATCCCCAGGCCGGAGCACTGTGGCAGGCGCGGATGCGGGTGCTGATGGAAGCGCGTGACTACGCCGCAACCCTGGCCGCGGTCGACGAGGCGCGGGCCGCGCTGGGCCCGGCCGATGAGCTCGACCGGATCGCCGCGCTGTGCCTGACCGAACTGGGCCGCGCGGAAGAGGCGCAGGCGCTGTTTGACCGGCTGCCCTTCCCGGCCGATCCGGAACAGGCGATCTGGCCGATCCGCAATTACATCCGGCTCGGCCGCCACGATCAGGCGCTGCTGCTGGCTGAGCATCACTTCGATGGCCAATCCGCAGCACCGCTGTGGCCCTATCGTTCGCTGTTGTGGAGGCTTCTGGCCGATCCCCGCTGGGACTGGCTCGAAGGCGACGCGCGAATGGTCGGCACCTATGATATTGCTGCCGAAGTCGGTCCGATTGACGCGCTCGCGGATGTGCTGCGCGGCCTGCACGCCGCCAAGGGTCAGCCGCTCGACCAGTCGGTCCGCGGTGGCACCCAGACCGACGGCAACCTGCTGGCCCGGGCCGAACCGGAAATCCGCCGGCTGCGTGCCGCTCTGCTGGAAGCGGTGCGCCACTATGTCGCCCAGCTCCCCCCGCCGGACCCAGCGCACCCGATGCTGCTGGACCGGCGCGACGATCTGCGTGTCGCCGGGGCCTGGTCGGTGCGGCTGACCGATCACGGTTTTCACGCCGATCACGTGCACTATCAGGGCTGGATCAGCTCCGCCTTCTATGTCGTGGTGCCGGATGATGATCCGCTGGTGCCGGAAAGCGGCTGGCTGGCCTTTGGCCAGTGTCTCGATGTGCTGCCCGATCTGCTCGCGTTCCGGACAGTGAAGCCCCAGCCGGGAAAACTTGCCCTGTTTCCCTCAATCATGTGGCACGGCACGCGCCCCTTTGGTAGCGGCGAACGGATGACCGTTGCTTACGATATCGCCCGCCCGAGGCAGGCATGACCGATCCGCAGATTGCCATCGCCGGTGCCGCCATGGCCCTGCGCGACCGCCGCTTTGCCGAAGCCCTGGCCGCGGCCGAGCAGGGGCTGGCCACCGCGCCGTTCGATCCGGCGCTGCTGGGCCTCGCCGCGCTGGCCCTGCTCCAGCTGGAACGGCGGGAAGAGGCGCTGCCCTATCTGCGCCGGCAGGTCGCCGCCGCCCCGCAAGACATGGCGGCGCGGTTCAACCTCGCCACGGTACTGACCGCGCTCGGCCAGGGCGAGGAAGCCCGCCCGCTGGCCCTTGCCCACCAGGGCCATCCGGGCCTGGCGCGAATTGCGGGCTATTTCCACCAGCAGGACGGCAACCTGGCGGAAGCGGTCGCCGCCTATCGCGCCGGGCTGGACCGCGCCCCGCAGGACTGGGAAAGCTGGAACAACCTTGGCAACTGCCTGGTCCAGCAGGGCGACAACGCTGCGGCGATCGGCGCCTTCGAGAACGCGATCAACCGCTCGCCGTTCCCCAGCCTGCCGGAAATCTTCCTCAACCTCAGCCAGGCGCTGGGCGCGGTGGACCGGCGCGAGCTGCGGCTCGGTAATGCGGAGGAAGCCGCCCGCCGCTTTCCCGATCACCACGGCGTGCTGATCGAGCTGGGCCTGGCCCAGGCCGCTGCCGGGCACCGCGATCTGGCCGAAGTGACCCTGCGCCGCGCCGCCGATCAGGAAGACCATTTCGGTGAAGCCCGGCTGGAACTGGGCCTGCTGCTGGAGAACGACAACCGGCTGGATGAGCTCGATGCCCATATCGCCGCCTGCGAAGCGCTCGCCGCGGGGCCGGAGCTGGCCTTCCTCAAGGCGTGGAGCCTGCGCCGCCGGGACCGCTTCGAGGAAGCCCGGATCGAGGCGGAGCGGATTCCCGCCACGATCAACCCGATCCGCACCGCCCAGGTCCGCGCCGAGATTGCCGACCGGCTAGGCGAAACCGACGAAGCCTTCCGTCAGTTCACCGCGATGAACGAAGCCTCGCGCGCGGCCCATCCGCCGGCCGAGGGGCCAAGCTATCGCGAACTGGTGGAGGCCGAAACCGCCGCGCTTGCCGCGCCCCTGCCCCCGGTTCCGGCCGCGCCCGGTGCGCCGCGTGACCCGGTGTTTATCGTCGGTTCGCCGCGATCGGGCACGACCCTGCTCGATACCCTGCTGACCGCCCTGCCCGAATTGCAGGTGTTCGAGGAGCAGCCGATCCTCGCCACGGTCGAACATGCCTATCCGAGGCTGGCGCGAGAGGCCGATCCGGCCCGGATCGCGTCCGCACGCGCGCTCTATTTCCAGACCGCGGAGCAACTTCAGGGCCGGGCGGACGGTCGCCGCGTGGTCGACAAGATGCCCCTGCACATGGCCAAGCTGCCGGCGATCCAGCGGCTGTTTCCGGCGGCCGATGTCGTGCTGGTCGAGCGCCATCCCTGCGATGCGGTGCTGAGCTGCTTCATGGCCAATTTCTCGCCCAACCACGCGATGCAGAGCTATACCCGGCTGGACGAAGCGGCGCGGACCTATGCCGCCGTGTTCGAGAACTTCAGCCGCGCCCGCGAACTGCTGCCGCTGCGCGTCCATGCCGTCCGCTATGAACGGATGATCGCCGATCTGGAAAGCGAGATGCGCCCGCTGCTGGCCTTCCTGGGCCTCGCATGGCGCGATGAAGTGCTGGACAATCAGGCCAGCGCAGCCCGGCGCGGCGCGGTACGCACGGCCAGCTACGCCCAGATCGGGCAGCCGCTCTACCAGCGCGCGGTCGGCCGGTGGGAGCGTTACCGCGAGCACCTTGCGCCGGTGCTACCGATCCTCGATCCGTGGATCGAGCGGCTCGGCTATCGGGACTAGGGTCAGTCGCTCTTCCAGCGCTGGGTCTGGCTGCGCTCCAGATCCTGGCGGTTGGCGGCGGCTTCGGCATCCCATTCGCCCTTGGTCCGGCAAACCTTCTTGCTGGACAGGCGGGTGCCAATGGCTTCGACCCGGCGGCAGACCACCTTGTTGGTGTCCGCTTCGCTGGCGGTCTTGGCTGCGGGCGCGGCATTGTCACCCGATGAACCGGCCACGGCCGGGGTGCCGAAAGCGATGGCGGCCAGAGCGGCGGCCGAGAGAAGGGTCTTGTGCATTGAACAGGTCCTTGTTGCCACGCCATATTGTGCGGGTGCGAACATGAACCCTGCCTTACCTCTTGCCGCCGCGCCAATCAATTCCTCACGCTTTGCCCCCTTGCAATTGCCTGAAGCGCGGCACATTCCCTGATCATGGACGCCCCCGATCCGGACCTGCACCAGCGCCTTGCCGCGGCCGACCGCGCGCTGGCGGCCCGCAACGTGGCCGAGGCCCGGGCGATTCTGGAGGCTGCTGCCGCCGCCTCACCGGCCTTCCCCGCGTTCTGGCAGCGGTTGGCAACGGTGCGGCAGATGGCCGGGGCACCGGGCCAGGCCATCGCTGCGATCGACAAGGCGCTGGAACTGGCCCCGCTCGATTTCGTCAATCTGCTGATGCGCGCGCGGATGCTCGACCAGGCCGGCCATCCCGAGGCCGGCGAGGCCTATGGCCGGGCCCTGGCCCAGCGCCGCCCCGATCCCCTGCCTGCGCCGCTGGTTCCGGCGATCGAGCGGGCCGAGGCGGCCTGGGCCGAGCATCAGCAGGGGCTGGAGCGGCGGCTGGCCGAGGCATTGGAAGCAAGCGGGACCGATCTGACCCCGGCCGAACGCGGCCGCGCGGCACGACTGGCCAGCAACATCACCCGCCGCACCCGGGCCTATCATTCTGAGGCGACCCATTTCCATTATCCGGGCCTGCGCGAGCTGGAGTTCCACGATCGCGCACTGTTTCCCTGGCTGGAGCGGCTGGAGGGGCTGAGCGATGTCATCGCGGCGGAACTGGACGTCGTGGCCAATGCTCCGGATGCCGATCTGGTGCCCTATGTCCAGTACTCGGCCAGCGAGCCGCTGGCCCAGTGGCGGCAGCTCAATCACAACCGCGACTGGACTGCGATCCACCTGATCCAGCGCGGGGCGCGGGTGGAGCCCAACGCGGCCCATTGCCCGCAGACCATGGCCTTTCTGGACAGCATGGCCCAGCCGTGGATCGAAGGTTGCGGGGCCAACGCGATGTTTTCGTTGCTGGCGCCGCACACGTCGATCCCACCGCACGTCGGCGTCGCCAATTTCCGCCTGCTCTGTCACCTGCCGCTGATCATTCCCGGCAAATGCTGGTTCCGGGTGGGCGAAGAGGTGCGTGACTGGCAGCGTGGCACCGCCTGGGTGTTCGACGATTCGATCGAGCACGAAGCGATGAACGAGACCGACCAGCTGCGGATCATCATGATTTTCGACATCTGGCACCCTGACCTGTCCCCCGCCGAACGGCAGGCCATTGCCACCACGGTCGGCGCGGCTTCGATGCCGGTCGGCGCGCTCTGACGGCGGAGCGATGCGGCGACTGTTACCCCGCCCCGGCCGCCGCTTGCGCCTTGCCCTTGGTCTGCTGGTGGCCATCGGGCTGAGCCCGGGCACCTGGATTCGCGTTGTGCCTCCGCCACCGGACAGCACCGCAGGCCTGACGGTCAGACCGGTGCGGGTGGCGCCGCTGTGCTGCCACACCGGTCCGTTCCATCTGGTCGGAGCCTGGCAGTTGACCAGCATGCATCCGGACTTCGGCGGTTATTCCGCGCTGGTCGAGTCCGCGCCGGGCCGGTTCATGGCATTGAGCGACCGGGGCTACTTCGTTGAGTTCGCCCGGCCGGACGGACCGCCGGGACCGGTCCGGTTCGGCCCGCTGCTCGATGATGCGGTGCGCCTGAAGGATAACCGCGATGTCGAGGCGGCCAGCCGCGATCCCGTGTCCGGACGGCTGTGGCTGGCCCAGGAAGGCCGCAATGCGATCGAGCGCAAGGCCCCGGACATGACCCGCGAGGTATTCCGCGAGATTCCGGAAATGCAGGGCTGGCCGCACAATACCGGGCCGGAATCGATAGTGCGGCTCACGGATGGACGGTTCGTGGTCCTGTGCGAATGTTCCACCACCCGCTGGACCAGTTCCGGCATCCATCAGGCCTTGCTGTTCGAAGGCGATCCGACCGACCGGGGCGCGAAGGCGCGGCCCTTCACCTTCATCGGGGTGAAGGACTACCGCCCCACCGCCCTTGCCGAGCTGCCCGATGGCCGGGTGCTGATCCTGGCGCGGCGGTTGACCTGGCCGATGCCGCCGCGCTTTGCGATGAAGATCCTGATCGCCGATCCGGCGGAAATCACGCCCGGCGGCACCTGGCACGCCCGCGAGCTGGCAGACCTGCAGCCGCCCTGGCCGATCGACAATTACGAAGGACTCACCATCGAGCGGCAGGCCGATGGCCGGCTGGTTGCCTGGATGATCAGCGACGAGAACGGCGCGGCGACCCAGCGGGTCCTGCTGCTGGAAATGGAAATCGACGAAAAGCGGCTGCCGCCAAAGCAAAAGGCGCCCGGATCACCGGACGCCCTTTGATTGGCTGAAACGGCGCTGGCCGGATCAGGCGGCGACGGCAGCCTTCTTCTTCAGCTCGCGCTTCACCTTCAGCGCGCTGGCCGAAAGCTTTTCGTCCGAAGTCTTGAGCAGCCAGTTGTCGAGGCCGCCGACATGCTCGACCGAACGCAGGCCCTGCGTCGAAACGCGGAACTTGAAGCTGCGGTCCAGCCCTTCCGACATCAGCGTGACGTTCTGCAGGTTGGGCAGGAAGACGCGCTTGGTCTTGTTGTTGGCGTGGCTGACGTTGTGGCCGACCTGGCGACCCTTGCCGGTCAGTTCGCAAATACGGGACATGGCTAAACTCGCTTCAAAAACTGGACGCCCATGACGGGAGAAGGCGCGCGCATACCGATTCACCCTTGCCGGGTCAAGGTATTGCGGCCAATTCGGCAGAAATGAGCCGCTGGCCCCTGCCCGAACCGATGAATCTGGCCCTTGAGCAGGCCCGTATGGGCGAATCTGCCGGCGAAGTGCCGATCGGTGCAGTCGTGGTCAAGGATGGCGAAGTGATCGCGGCGGCCCACAACGCGCCGCGCAGGCATCACGATCCAACCGCCCACGCCGAAGTGCTGGCGATTCGCGCGGCGGCGGAACGGCTCGGCAACGAGCGGCTCGATGGCTGCGAGCTGTGGGTCACGCTGGAACCCTGCGCGATGTGCGCCGGGGCGATCGCCCACGCCCGGATCGCGAGGCTCTATTACGCCGCAGCCGATCCCAAGGGCGGCGCGGTGGAACACGGCGCGCGGGTGTTCGAGCATGAGCAGAGCCTGCACAAGCCCGAGGTCTATTCCGGCATGGGCGAGGAAGCGGCCGGGGCCATGCTCAGGGCGTTCTTTGCGGCGCGGCGCTAGAGCCCCCGCCAGATCTTCAGCGGCACGTCGTTCTTCGGGCCGAACTGGCGGGCTTCGCAGTGCCTCGGCATGAAGTCCTTGCCATAGCAGATCTGGATTTCGCGCAGCCAGCCGCCGTTGCTGGCGCGGATACCGACCGATTCGAGCGGGAAATCGGGATTGCGGGCCACGAAAGCGCGGCGCAGGTCGCCCGCGGTCAGGCCCGGCTGGCGCGACAGGCGGTCGGCGTCGGGCAAGCGCAGCGAGTCCCACAGGATGCCGGCAACCTTGAAATAGGCCGCCGGGGTGGTGGCCATGCAGCTGCCGTGCTTGGCCCATTCGTGCTCCAGCAGCCACGGCACCGGGGTCATGCACAGGTTGGCGCGGAAATCGGCCTCGGTCGGGCGCGGGGTCAGGCTGCACCACTGCGGATATTTGCCCTGCCCGCTTTCCGGCCAAAGCCCGTGGACGACAAAGCCGAACCGGCCGATCTTCCCGTTGCACTGGTAATTGTCCGGATCTCTCGCCGCCTTGCCGCCGCGGCAGAACTCCGGCGACCAGCTGATCGCCAGGGTATAGCCGGTGACCGGCGAAGTGCGGCGCGGGCCATCGGGCTGCGGCGGGCGCGGCAGTTCGATCCGGGCCGGGGCGCGGCACTGATAGGCCTGGGCCAGGGCCGGAGTGGGCAGCAGCAGCGCGATCAGCAGCGCAGAACGGATCATAGCGGGGTGAAATCCAGCCCGATATCGGCGGCCGGCGCGCTTTGCGTCAGGCGGCCGACCGAGACATAGGTGACCCCGGTGGCGGCAATCGCGGCAATGGTATCCAGCCGCACCCCGCCCGATGCTTCGCTCGGCACCCGGCCCGCGATCAGCGCCACGGCCTCGCGCAGGGTCGGCACGTCCATGTTGTCAAGCAGCAGGTGGCTCGCCCCGGCGGCCAGGGCCGGTTCGATCTGGTCGATCCGGTCGACCTCGCAGATGATGTCCTTCACGCCTGCTTCACGCGCGCGGCGTACCGCTTCGGCGACGCCGCCGGCCACCAGCACGTGGTTGTCCTTGATCATCGCCGCGTCCCACAGCCCCATCCGGTGGTTCTTCGCCCCGCCCATCCGGGTGGCGTACTTTTCGAGGTGGCGCAGGCCCGGAATGGTCTTGCGGGTATCGAGCAAGGTGGCATGCCCGGCCATGGCATCGACATAGGTCCGCGTCATGGTGGCAATGCCGGATAGGTGCTGCACGGTGTTGAGTGCCGAGCGTTCGGCGGTGAGCATGGCCCGGGCATTGCCGGAAAGCCGCATCAGGTCGGTCCCGCCGGGCACCCTCGCACCTTCTTCCACCAGCACTTCGATTTCCATGTCCGGATCGAGCGTCCGGAAGAACGCGGCGGCGATCGGCAGGCCGACGACCACGATCGGATCGCGGCTGTCCATCACGCCCGAAAAGCGCGCTTCGGCCGGGATCACGCTTTCGCTGGTCACATCGTGCCCGCCGCCGGGCAGGCCCAGGCCCAGATCCTCATCCAGCGTGGCGCGGACGAATTGGGCGAGGTCGAAGCCGGGAAGGGTAAATGTCATGGCTGCGGTTTCGCCACATTTTTCGCGCGGCGCAATAGTGTCTGCTGCCAAGCCGGCCTCAATGCACGAAGCGCGCCACCACATCGCGGTATGAGCGGCTCACTTTCACGTCGGCGCCCGATTCCAGCACCAGGAAGCATTCGCCGTTGGTGTGCGGCTTGACCTGGCGGACCTGGTTGAGATTGACGATCCAGCTGCGGTGGACCCGCTGGAACACCCGCGGGTCGAGCCGGCGTTCCAGGTCCTTCATCGTCTCGCGCAGGATCAGGCTGTTGTCGGCGGTGTAGATGCACATGTAATCGCCGGCCGCCTCGATCCGCTCGATCGAATCGACATCGACCCGGAAGATCTGCCCGCGATCCTTGATGTTGATGAGTTTTTCATAGCGTCCGGCACTTTCCGGCTCGTCCGGCATGGCCTCCATCGCGTCGGGCGCGACTTCGGCCAGCACGGTCTTGAGCTTTTCGGCCTCTTCGGCCGCCTGCTTTTCCGCCAGGCGCTGGCGCACGCGTTCCATCGTGTCGGCCAGCTTGTCCTCGTCCACCGGCTTCATCAGGTAATTGACGGCATTGGCCTCGAACGCGCGGACGGCGTGCTCCTGATAGGCGGTGACGAAGACGATCAGCGGCGGCTCGATCTCCATGATCCCCTTGACCACGGAAAAGCCGTCGAACCCCGGCATCTGGATGTCGAGGAACACCAGGTCGGGCTTTTCGGTCTTGATCTTGCGGATCGCTTCGCGCCCGTTGGAGCAGGTGTCGATGATCTCGACATCGGGGAACTTTTCGAGGCGCAGTTGCAGCCCCTGGATCGCGAGCTTCTCGTCATCGACGATGATGGTGCGGATGGTCATGAACTAAGCCTTCAGCCGGTCAGTGCCGGGCGCTGCTGGGCGGGGAGGGATGGCGCCGCCTCGCGCCGTTCGAACGGAATCTCAATCAGCACGGCAAAGCCGCCCTCGGCCGGCTCCATCGTTTCGAAACGATGGTCCTCGCCATAAGCCTGAGCCAGCCGGTCGCGGATGTTGGCAAGGCCAACCCCGGTGGAAACCTGTTCGCCGCCGTCGAATGTCACGCCGGTCAACCTGTTGTTCGATGCCCCCGATTGCAACCCCGGCCCGGTGTCGGAGACGGTGATGCGAAGGTTTGGGCCGACGAGTTGCGCCGCGATGGTGATCTCGGCGCCGGCCTCCTGCGGGCTGACGGCGTACTTGATCGCGTTTTCGACCAGCGGCTGGAGCAGCAGCGAGGGCAGCAGCGCGGCTTCCGTCCCCGGTTCCACCTGGAAGCGGGTGCGCAGCCGCTCCTCGAACCGCATCCGCTCGATATCGAGGTAGAGCTTCAGCGTGTCGATCTCCTGCGCCACGGTGACTCTCCCGGTCGGCTCGTTGACCAGGGTATAGCGCAGGAAGCTGGACAGGCGGCTGAGCATGGCATTGGCCGGCTCGGTCTGTTTCAGCAGCACCAGGGTGGAGATCGAATTGAGCGTGTTGAACAGGAAATGCGGGTTGAGCTGATAGCGCAGCATGGCCAGCTGGGCCTGGGTGGCCTGGTTTTCCAGCCGCATCAGCTGATCGTTCTGTTCCTCGATCTGGAGGAAGAAGTTGATCATGTAATAGAGCGCAGACCAGGCCAGCAGCAGCGTGGCGTCGAGATAGAACAGCCCGATGAAGCGCTGGGCGAACCCGGCCCCGCTGTCTCCGGCGTAGAGGCCGTTTACCCAGGCATCGATGAAGGCGTAAAGCGCCACTGCCAGCGGCATGACCAGCGCGGTCACCCCCCAGGTGACCAGCGGGCGGCGGCCCATCAGCTGGCGGTAGATCACCGACAGGATCAGCGTGATCGACAGGCCGGTGATGGTCGAGATCAGGACCAGGACCAGGAACGAAAGCGGCTGGCCATTGGCCAGGCCCGAGGCCGCGCGCAGCAGCAGCGCCCCGCCCCAGCCGGCCGCCTGCAAGCGCCAGAACGCGCGGTTCTTGTTGGCAAAGAACGGGATCGGGCGAAAGGGCAGCACGGCCATGACCGGTCCTTAGCAGCTTTCGCCCGTGCTTGTCAGGGCTTTCACTGATTGCCCGAGCGGGCGGCGGCAATCGCCTTGCCCAGCACGTCGCGGCCAACCGCGCCGGCCAGCAGCTGATCGCCCACTACCCAGCTGGGCGTGCCGTCGATCCCCAACTGGCGGGCCAGATCGATATTGGTCTTGAGCTCGGCCTCGACCCGCGGGTCCTTTATGAACTGGCGGGCCCGGTCCAGGTCCAGCCCGGCGGCGCGGGCCGCGCCCTCGATGCTGGCGGCATCGGTCCGTCCGGCGGCGAACATGGCCTTGTGGAAGGCCGGGAACTTGCCCTGCTCGGCCGCAGCCAGCGCCCAACGCGCGGCATCGGCGCTGGTCGGCGCGATGATCGGCAGTTCGCGCACCACGATCTTGAGATCGGGATTGGCGGCGATCAGCGCCTCCACCTCGGGCACCGAGGCGCGGCAATAGCCGCAGGCAAAATCGGTGAACTCGACCAGCACGACCGAGCCGTTGGGGTTGCCCAGCACCATGCCGGGGAAGGGCTGTTCCAGCTTGCCGCCGGTCGCGGCAAGCTGCTTGCCGGTTTCCCGCTGGCGCAGGTTCTCCATCGCCTCGGGCAGGATTTCCGGATGCTCCAGGATGTAGTTGCGCACCACCTCCTCAACCGCGGCCTTGTCCATTCCGGCGCCCATCCCGCCGCCACCGGTCCGGGCGACGATCCAGCCGGTGGCCGCACCGGCCAGCAGCAGGGCGATGCCGGACAGCACCATGGGCAGGGCGGGACGCGAGGCGGGCTTGGTCATGGGGCCGGGAGCTACCTGCGTTTCTTCTGCTGTTCAATCGCCGAGCGCGATTGCATGGCGATATCGCCGGCCCGGATCCAGTCGGCCGAACCCTTCGGCAGCCCGGCCTGGGCGCTTTCGGCGCTGCGCAGCGCGGCCGGGAAATTGTATTGCAGCACCTGCTGTTCAGCGCTGGCCAGCTGGGCGCGCGGAATATCGCCGCGCATGCCGTAGATCCGGCCGAGCTGGAACCACGCCCAGGGGTTCATCCGGTCGCGCGAGACGGCGGCGCGCAGTACGCGTTCGGCCTCGGCCAACTGGGCCGGATCTTCGGTGGCGATCAGGGCGTGGCCGAAGGTGGTGGCGATCAGCGGGTGAAAGCCCGACAGTTCGGTTGCTCGCCGCAAGGGATCGAGCGCTTCGGCCGGGCGGCCGGATTCGAACAGGACCTGGCCTTTCAGTTCGAGGAAATAGGGATCGTTGGGGGCACGGGCGAGCAGCGCATCGACTTCGGCCAGCGCCTTTTCCGGCTGCGCGTCCTTGTGCCAGGCATAGGTCCGGGCATAGCGTGCAGGCACGTCGGTCATCGTTTCAGGATAGACCTGGAAGGTTCGCTTGGGTTCGGAAATGAACCCGAACAGCTTGGCCTTGGCGCGCTGGAAGCGGGCTTCCAGCACCGGATCGGCCGGAGCGTTCCAGGCCGGGTCCTTCTCGTAGGTATCCTGCAGGGTGGCGATCCGGTCGGCGGTCAGCGGGTGGGTGCGATAGAATTCGGAATCGTAGGTGCGGGTCCAGCCGTGGCGCATTTCCAGGTTCTGCAGCCGCTTGAAGAAGGCAACCGAGCCCCGGCCCGACAGGCCCGCAGCGGACAGGTACTTGGCCCCGGCGGCATCGGCGCTGGCTTCCTGCCCGCGGTTGAAGGCGAGGAACTTGCCCAGCGCAGCCTGCTGCCCGGCCATCAGCACCCCGATCGCGGCATCGCCCGATCCGGCCGCAGCGGCGAGGCCGCCCAGCACCAGCGAAAGGATCGAGATACCGGTCGCCTGCCGCGCGCCGGCATCGTTGATCACGTGGCCACCGGTGATATGGCCCAGTTCGTGAGCAATCACGCCCTGCACTTCCAGGGCGGAGCCGGCCTCGTTGATCAGGCCGGTGTGCAGGTAGATCACCTGGCCCCCGGCGACGAAGGCGTTGATCGACGGATCTGCCACCAGCACGATGGTCATGTTGCGGGGATCGAGCCCGGCGGCGCGCACCAGCGGCGCAGCCATGTCGTTCAGCAGGGCCTCGGTCTCGGCATCGCGCAGGATCGATTGGGCCATGGCCGGCTGGACGGTCAGGGCAAAGACCATGACCAGGGCCAGACAGTGGGCGAACAGGCGGCGCAGGGCGGTCATGGTGGTCCTTCTAGCGGCGGGCTGCCTGAACCGGCGCTGAAGCTCCGCCATGCGCGGCCAGGAAGGCCAGCACCGGGTCGATTACCTGCCGGTCGCGGTTGAACGGGGCGGCCAGCTTGATCACCGGATCGCTGTGGTCGAGGCCCGGCAGGATCACCGCCCGGGTCGGCAGCCCGGCCGTGGTCAGCGCGCGGGCCAGGGCGGCGGAATTGCGGGGCTTCACCGTTTCATCGGCATCCCCGGTCAGCAGCAGCATCGGCGGGGCATCGCCGCGGGCAAAGCCGATCGGCTGGGTCATGGCCGGGTCCGCGACATGGCCAAAGGCATTGCGGGCCGAATCGGACGTGAACGGGAAGAAGTCATAAGGGCCGGACAGGCCGACCACGCCCTTGATGAAGCCTTCCTCCACGCCCGCGCGGCCCAGCCATTGCCGCTCCAGCGCCAGCATCGCCGCGTTGTAGGCCCCGGCGGAATGGCCCATCAGGAACACCCGCGCCGGATCGCCGCCGTGCGCCGCGATATTGTCCTTCACCCAAGCGACCGCCGCCGCACCATCTTCCAGCATCCGGGGATAGACCCCGTCCGGGCCGAGCCGGTAACCGGCCAGCACCACGACATAACCGGCCCGCGCAAACTGCCGGCCGACAAAGCGGTAATCCTCGGGCCGTCCAGCATGCCAGCCGCCACCGTGGATGAACACCAGCACCGGGTGCGGCCCGGGCGCATTGGGCACAATGACGTCAAGCCGCTGAGCCGGATCGGGGCCGAAAGTGACACCACTGGCGGCCAGCGCCGTGCCCTCGGTCCGGCCCACGGTTTGGTCGGCCCAGTCCAGCAGGGCGACCGAATTGGTGGCATGGGCAAAGCGCCACAGCCCGAACAGGCCCAGCGCCAGTGCGCCCAGGGTGACGGCAATCCAGCCCATGCGGCCCAGCTTTCCCTTTCGCGCAGCCTGTTCCATGCAGGCAGCCTAGCCGCAAAAGCACAGGCGCGCCATGCCCCGATGGGACAGGCGCGCCTGCTTGAACTTGTCGTCGGGCCTTAGCCGAGCAGCTTTTTCGCGGCCTTCTCCAGCAGCGGCACATCGTCTGCCACTTCGCCCAGCAGCACCACTTCGCCGGTGGGGAGCCGGCGGGCCACCAGCAGGGTGAATTCCGCGCCTTCGCTTTCGACGCTGTCCAGCGGGGCATGATCGAGCAGACGCAGCTTGCGGGCCAGCGCCTCGCGCGGGGTCAGGCGCGGTTCGTCCTGCTTGCCGCTTTCCTCGCGCTTGAGCCGGCGCTCCTCGGTCACCACGCCCTTGAGACCGCCCGGCGCGGCCGAGAGGTAGCCGGCCAGCGAACCGCGGGCGAGGCCGATGCGCTGGGCATGGCTCAGCGCGGTGGCATACTCGGTCAGGCGGGTCTTGTCGTAATCGGCGCCGAACACCAGCTTGACCACGGGGGTCATCGGCGCGCGGTCCTGCACGGTCAGGCCGGAGTCGGCGACCAGCTCGGCAAATTCCTCCGGTGCATCGGCGGCGGCGAGCGAGAAGTCATAGGCCTTGCCGATCGCGGCATAGAGCGCGTGGCGGGTGCGGTCTTCCGATCCGCGAGCGGCCTCGGCCAGCTCGCGGGCCTTGGCCAGCCAGTCGGCCAGACCGAGATCGTCGGCCGGTTCCTCGTCTGCCTCGTCGAAGGCAGCCAGATCCAGCGCGTCCTCTGCCACCGGCGCGGCACGCGCGGCGGAAAAGCCCAGCGGCGGGGGAGTGTAATCGTCCTCGTCGTCGCTCGCGCTGCCCATCAGGTGGGCAAAGCGCGGCAGCGGCAGGCTGTCGTCCAAGTCTTCGGCCGTTTCGAGGCCGGACAGGTCGAAGGCGTCGTCACTTGCCGGCAGATCGGCCGGGCCATCGGCCCATTCGGTGATCGGATCGTGGCGGCGGGTCGGAGCGGCAGCTTCCAGCGCCTGGTCGATTTCGCTCAGGAGCTCGTCGGTGGTCGCCTGGTCGGCCAGTTCCTTCCAGTTGATCACGCCATAGATGAAGTCGATCGTCTCGTCGTCGGACGAGAACGGCAGCAGGATCCCGCGATAGAGGATTGTCCGTCCGCGCTGGTTGACGAATTCGGCCTCGAACCCGATCGGCGCCTGGTTGGCCAGGATCTGCATGTAATGATCGGTGATTCGCGACAGCAGCGAACGGGCCGGAACATCGGACAGCGTCTCGATCCGGTCGTCGGTGCCGCATTCCTCGGCCAGCTTGTCGCCCAGATAGCGGATCGCCGGGTTCTCGATCCCCACGGTGAAGTCCAGCAGCACGCTGTGCGGGCCGAAATCCGGCAAGCTTTCGGGGTCAAGATCTTCAATCGACGGGAAATTCCGGTTGTCGAGCAGGCTGGCCCAGTGGTTGTAGGCGCGCACCTGCATGCGCCGCTCGTCCTGCCCGATCGGGCTGGGGGGCGGTTCGCGCGGGGCCTCTTCCTCGCCAAAGCCGACTTCGGGCCAATCGTCGCCGGGATCGGCGCGATCGATGTAATTCCCGCGATACGTATCCATGTGGTTTCCCCACCAAGTCCCTGTCTCAGCAGGTTTTGGCGCAACATGGTAAATTAAAGGTTAAGTTGCGCGGGAAGTTGGGGCGACTTGGCGTCATGCGATGATGCGGCCTTCGCCGGGGCCGGGCATCGGGGCCAGGCGGTGCAGCAGCGGCACCAGCACCAGCAGCAGGACGGCCGCCACCCGGATCGCATCGGCCACCCCGATCAGGTCGGACAGCAGGCCGATGGCATAGGCCCCCAGCGCCATGCCGCCAAAGGTAACGGCCTGGTAGATTGCCATGCAGCGGCCCAGGATATCCTCGGGCGAGCGCAGCTGCATTGCGACATTGAGGCTGGCGAGGGTTGCGACCCAGCCACCGCCGGCCACCAGCGCGCCGCCCAGCGCCGGGGGCAGGGTGGAGGCTCCGGCAATCGGCAGCAGGGCCAGCGCGAACAGGGTCTGGGCCACGCCGACCACCCGTCCGCTGCCCCAGCGCCGCCGTGCCGCCGAGATCCACAGCGCGGTAATGATCGATCCCAGCCCGAAGGCTCCCAGCAGCAGCCCGAAATCGACTTCGTCCCCGCCGATCTGCTCGCGCACCAGGATCGGCACCAGCGCCAGATAGCCGACCCCGCAAAAGCCAAAGGCCAGCCCGCGGGCCAGCACCCGGCGCAGCGGGCTCGATCCCGCGCAGAACCGCAGGCCCCGGGCGATCGAGGCCAGCATCGGCTGGCGCTCGCGCGCGGGCATTTCCGGTCGCCAGCGCAGCAGTACCACGATCAGCGCCAGATAGGACAGGGTGTTGAAGGCAAAGGCCGGAGCCGGGCCGGCCAGCGACACCAGCAGCCCGCCCAGCGCCGGGCCGACGCTGCGGGCCAGGTTGAAGGCAATGGTGTTGAGCGAAATCGCCTGCGGCAGATCCTCTCCCCCGACCTGCAGCCGGACCGAGGCCTGCCAGGCCGGTCCGTTGAGCGCGCTGCCCGCGCCGACCAGCATGGTCAGCCCCAGCAGCAGCACCGGGCCGATCAGTCCGGCCCAGGTCAGCCCGGCCAGAGTGGCGGAGGCGGCCAGCATCACACCCTGCGCGGCCAGCATCACCTTGCGCCGATCATGGTTGTCGGCAATCGCCCCGGCAAAGACCGCCAGCAGCATGATCGGCAGCGTGGTCGAGGCCTGGACCAGCGCGATCAGCTGGTGCGACGGGGTCAGCTCGGTCATCAGCCAGGCCGCCCCGACCGACTGGATCATGCTGCCCAGGTTCGACGCGAGATTGGCGATCCAGATCGCGCGAAACGCGGGATGGCGGAACGGGGCGAGCGGTTTGCCGGGGGCGGTCAGGCGGGAAGGGGCGGGTTGCGCATCGCTCACCGGCGAAGGCTAGGCCCGCCGCCGCGATCCCGTCAACCGCTCCAGCCGGACAGCTTCGGATCGATCTGCCCCAATTGGCGGCGCAGCGCGGCGCGGGCCAGCCGTTCCACTTCCACCTTGCGGCGCGCGGCGGCCAGCGGCACGGTTGCCGCCGGGCGCAGGATTTCCGCGTCATAGCCATCGGCCACGATCAGTCCGCAGCGCTCCGGCAGGAACGGCGGTTCTTCCATGCAGGCGCGGTCAAGGTGCGGGGCCAGCCCCCAATAGAACCGGTCGCAATGATCGAGGTAGTCGGTCCACTTGCCGTCGCCCAAGAGGTCGGCCCGGCTGACCTTGATCTCCACGATCACCAGGTGACCCTTGGCGTCGATTCCCATCAGGTCGGCCCGGCGGTTGGAACGCAGCGGCATTTCCGCCAGGCAGAAAATGTCGTTGCGGGCAAACAGCCGGCAGATCCCCCGGGCCACGGCCTGGGCGGCCTTCAGATCGGCATCATCGGGAATCGGGGCGGCGGGCATCGGCCCTGCCTAGGAACAAACTGGGAACCGCGCAAGCGGGTTCCAGCGGCCCGGCCTCAGGTAAAGCGGCGTGGCGCGTTATCCTCGGGCGGCGGAACCAGGGCCAGCAAGGCCGCGCGGGCGGCGTGGAATTCCTGCCACAGCGCCAGGGCGGCGGCCGCCGGGTTCACGCCGCGGGCGTGGATCGCCAGCAGCGCGGCAATGCCCGGCTGCATCACGGCGGACAGGTCCTCGATCCCCTGCTCCGCCAGTTCACGCCGCCAGCCACCGGCGTCGCGCATTACCGCGGGGAAATTGCGCACTTCGGCGCGCATCGGCTCTGCTGCCATGCCGGCCAGCGTGCCGACCACGCCGATCGCGTCGTGCAGTGCCGACCATTGCATGCTCATGGCGCTGGCCGAAGCCTGACCGAACTCGGCCCGGCCCGAACCGGGCAGCGCGCCGCCGCCAAGCGGGGCGGACGGAGTGAAAGAGGAATGCATGTTCATCCCTGCTCCTTAACCTGGCCGCCGTTGCCAATTCGCTAATGCCCGCGCGGCCCAAGCGAAAAGGCACTGGCGCAAGCGCCCCCACGCTGCTAACCGCCGCCCTCACGCACCCGTAGCTCAGCTGGATAGAGCGCTGCCCTCCGAAGGCAGAGGTCACAGGTTCGAATCCTGTCGGGTGCGCCAAGGGGGCATTCCTCGCCAGAGGAGTGCCCCCTTGGCGTATCATGACGGTTCGCACCCTTCGGAGTCGGAGCGCAGCGGAGACGGCCGAGCGCAGCGAGGTCAATCCTGTCGGGTGCGCCAAACTCGAAATTGCTGGCACACCACGCAAGTTGGGCGGACCTGCCGAAACAGGCCCGCCCTGCCCCCGGCGGCGCGGCGCAGGGAGGCATGCGCCGCCTGGGCCGGATTCTGGCACGCCAGCGGCCTGCGAACTTGCATGGAATCGCCAGATTCGGTTGGCGGGGGCCGGCGGATCACACCGCCATGTTGTCGATCAGCCGGGTTCCGCCGATCCGTGCGGCGACGAACAGGCGCGCCGGGGCATCGGTCAGCGCCGCGACCGGGGCGAGCGAATCGGCATCGCGGACTTCGGCATAGTCGATCGCCGCAAAGCCGCCTGCCAGCAGCGCGGCGGTCAGCGCGGCGCAGGCCTCGGCCACCGGGGTTCCGGCCCGGATCGCGGCAATCGCCGTGCGCATCGCGGCCGGCAGGGCGGCGGCGCGCTGACGGTCTGCGGCGGAAAGGTAGGCATTGCGCGAGGACATGGCGAGGCCGTCCGCCTCGCGCACGGTCGGCACGCCCAGAATTGCATCGGCATGGGGCAGGGTCAGATCGAGATCGCGGGCCATCCGGCGGATCACGGCGAGCTGCTGCCAGTCTTTCTCGCCGAACAGGGCCAGGTCCGGGCGGACCTGGTTGAACAGCTTGCACACCACCGTCGCCACACCGTCGAAGTGGCCGGGCCGGGCCGCGCCGCACAGCCCGTCGCTGACCCCGGCGACCGAGATGTTGGTGGCATAGCCGGCCGGATACATTGCCGCCGGATCGGGTGCCCACAGCAGGCTGACTCCTTCGGCGCGGAGCAGGGCCGAATCGGCTTCCAGCTGGCGGGGATACTTGTCGAGATCCTCGTTCGCGCCGAACTGGCGCGGGTTGACGAAGATCGAGACGGCGACGTGGGCGGCGCGCCGCTTTGCCTCGCGCACGAGGGTCAGGTGGCCTTCGTGCAGCGCGCCCATGGTCGGCACCAGCGCCAGCGGGCCATCGGCCTTGAGCGCGGCGACGCAATCGCGCAGTGGATCAAGCTGGCTAACGGTTTGCACGTGGGCAGGCCCTTGCGATAGGAACGGTCCGGCAGCCCTAGCGCCGCTGCATGGTAAACCGCAACAGCCAGAGAAAGTTCCCCCACCCGTGTCCCTGCCCGCCGCCCCGCACAAGATCGTCTACGCCAACGAAAAGGGCGGCACAGGCAAGTCGACCACGGCTGTCCACACCGCGATCGCACTGGCCTATCAGGGCGCGAAAGTGGCCGCGCTCGATCTTGATCCGCGCCAGCGCACCCTGCACCGCTATCTGGAGAACCGCACCGAGACGGAACGGCGGCGCGGGATCACCCTGCCCAATGCCCGCTTCGGAGTGTTCACCGGGACCACGGTGGAAGAACTGGACGCCCAGGCTGCGGAGCTGGCCGAAGGGGCCGATTTCCTGATCTTCGACACCCCGGGCCGCGACGATCCCTTCGCCCGCCATGTCGCGACCGAGGCCGATACCCTGGTCACGCCGCTCAATGACAGTTTCGTCGATTTCGATCTGATCGGGCAGGTCGATGCGGAAACCTTCAAGGTCCGCCGCCTGTCGTTTTATGCCGAACTCATCTGGGAAGCGCGCAAGAAGCGGGCAATGACCACGATCACCGAAAAGCGCCGAGAGATGGACTGGGTGGTGGTGCGCAACCGCACCCAGCATACCGAGGCGCGCAACATGAAGCGGCTCGATCAGGCTCTGACCGAACTGTCCAAGCGGGTCGGCTTCCGCATTGCCAGCGGCCTGAGCGAGCGCGTGATCTATCGCGAACTGTTCCCCTCGGGCCTGACCCTGCTGGACAAGGGCCACCTCGGCGAGCTTGGCACCAGCCACCTCGTCGCCCGGCAGGAACTGCGCTCGCTGATCGCCGCCCTGGCCCTGCCCCTGCCTGGCAGCCGCGAACCCGAACTGGCGCTGGCTGCCTCGGCCTGATAAGGGGCGCGGCGATGGCCCGCCTGCTGATCTTCGTGATTCTCGCCTGCGTGGTCGTGCGGATGGCCACTGGCAAATGGCCGTGGCAGCTGTGGCAGGCCTCGCAGCGCAGCCAGGACGAGGCTTCGGCCCGCGCGTTGCTCGGCCTCGGTTATTCCGCCAGCCGTGACGAAATCCTTCAAGCCCATCGCCGCCTGCTGATGCAGGTGCACCCCGACCGCGGCGGCAGTGCCGAGGCAACCCGCCGGGCCAATGCCGCCCGAGACACCTTGCTGGCGCGGCTGGCCCGCACCGAAACGGAGAAGTCATGAGCCACCAGTTCCACCCGACCGTGCTGCGTGAATACGACATCCGCGGGATCATCGGCGAAACCCTGGGCGAGGCCGATGCCTATGCCATCGGCCGCGGCTTTGCGACCCTGCTGGGCCGCGCCGGGGGACAGCGGATCGCGGTCGGTTATGACGGGCGCACCTCCTCGCCGATGCTGGAAGCGGCGCTGGTCAAGGGGATCAACGATGCCGGGCTGGATGCCGTGCGGGTCGGCATGGGGCCCACCCCGATGCTCTATTACGCCGAAGCGTCAGCCGAAGATGTGCAGGGCGGCATTCAGATAACTGGCAGCCACAATCCCGCCAATTACAATGGCTTCAAGATGGTATTTCTTGGCCGGCCGTTCTTTGGCGATGATATCCAGCAACTCGGCCGGATGGCTGCTGCCGGGGACTGGGCCGAGGGTGCCGGGACCAGCGAGCAGCGTGAAGTGCTCCACGCCTACATCGCCCGGATGCTCGAAGGGCTGGCCGAGATCGATCCCGCCGCCCTCTCCGCCCTGCGGATTGGCTGGGATGCGGGCAACGGCGCCGCCGGCCCCGCCCTTGAACTCCTGACGCAACAGCTTCCTGGCGAACACCATCTGCTCTTCACCCAAGTGGATGGGACGTTCCCGAACCATCATCCGGACCCCACCGAGGAGAAGAACCTGGCCGACCTGAAAGCGCTGGTCGCGGCCAAGTCGCTCGATTTCGGAATAGCCTTTGACGGCGATGGCGACCGGATCGGCGCGATCGACGGCGAAGGGCGGGTGATCTGGGGTGACCAGCTGCTCATGATCTACGCCGAAGACCTCCTGAAAATGGAGCCGGGGGCCGCGATTATCGCGGATGTGAAGGCCAGCCGTGCTCTATTCGACCATGTCTCTCGGCTTGGTGGACGGCCGACTATGTGGAAAACCGGACACAGCCTGATTAAATCCAAAATGAAGGAGATTGGCGCGCCGCTGGCCGGCGAGATGAGCGGCCACGTGTTCTTCGCGCACCAGTATTACGGGTTCGACGATGCGCTCTACGCCGCGATCCGCCTGATTGCCGCCTCGGCCCGGCTGGGCAAATCGGTGACCGAGCTGCGCGGGGCCATGCCGGCGCTGGTCAATACTCCGGAAATGCGGTTCCAGGTTGATGAAAGCCGCAAGTTTGCCGTGGTGGACGAAGTGAAAGAGCGCCTTTCCGCCGCCGGAGCCGATGTCGATGCCACGGACGGCGTGCGGGTTTCGACCGAGGACGGCTGGTGGCTGCTGCGCGCCTCGAACACCCAGGACGTGCTGGTCGCCCGCGCCGAAAGCGATGACGAGGCCGGGCTGGAGCGGCTGATGGCGCAGGTCGACGGACAACTGGCCGCCAGCGGGCTGAAGCGCGGGCCGCAGGCGGGGCACTAGAGGACGGCCAGCGCGCCCCCGCCCAGCGCAATCAGGCTCACCAGCATCGCCACGGCCCCCGGCCAGCTCTGCCGCCAGCCGGCAATCGAAATCAGCGTCGCGGTCTTGAACAGGGTGTTGAGCACCACCGGCACGCCCAGCACCAGCGCGGCGGTGCGGGCGGTCAGGGTGCCGGGGGGCAGACTGCCCATGGTGATGATCGCCGAATCGACATCGACCGTGCCGGAAATGGCCAGCACCGTGGCAAGCCCGGCATCACCATAGCGATCGAGCACCCAGTGCGCCGCCAGGGTCAGCACCATGGTCAGCCCGGCGAGCAGTAGCGCGGGCAGCAGGTCGAACGGGTTGCGCAGCGTCATCGCGCTGTCGGGCAGGGTCGCGCCATCGCCCCGGCGCTGCAGGATCAACCAGCAGGCGATCAGGCTGACCAGCATGCCAGGGGCGGCCAGCAGCGCGAACTGGGGCAGGGCGAACAGGGCGAGCGCGCCGGTCAGCAGCATGACCCGCAGGAACATGGTTGCGCTGGCCAGCGCCACGCCGCTGTTCAGCAGCATCCGGTCGCCCGCGCCATCGCGCAGCTTGCCGGCCAGCGAGGCGGTGACGGCGGTGGAGGAGACCATCGATCCGGCCGCTGCCGTCGCCAGTACGCCCCGGGCCGGGCCGAGCAGCTTGACCGCCGCATAACCGGCAAAGGAAAAGCCCGATACCAGCACCACCACCAGCCACAGCGTGCGCGGCCGCCAGGCATCGTAAGGGCCCATTGGCGCATCGGGCAGCAGCGGCAGGATCACCAGCGCGATCAGCGCAAAGCGGGCGATGGCCAGCATCTCGGCCTCGTCGATATGGTGCAGCCAGTGGTGCCAGCGACTGCGCTGTGCCAAGACCAGCACGGTGGTTCCGGCCATGGCGCTGGCCAGGGCATAGTCGCCGCTTCCGGCCAGAAAGCCGCAGGTCAGCGTGATCAGCCCGGTCAGGCTGGCCGTGCCGCTGATCGAGGCGTGCCCGCGCGTGCTGCGCCAGTATCCCAGCACCACCAGTGCCGCCGTGGCGGCCAGCAGCACGGTGGCGAGGCCCTGGGCGCGTTCGTGCAGCGCCCCGGCGATGCCGCCGGCCAGGCCGAACAGCGCGTGGGTGCGGATCCCGGCAAAGCGCTGCCCCGGCGCGCGGTCGCGGCTCGCCCAGCCGCGCTGCACCCCGATCAGTAGACCCAGCGCCAGGGCCAGGCCGATCGCGGTCAGTTCGGTGTAGTCGAGCGGGTGCATCGCCGGTGTGATGGCAGGCGGACCGGGTGAGGGGAAGCGCGATTTTCCTACATCGGCGGACCCTGCTATCCTTGCCGGGCGCGTTTCCGTCTCCGGCCGGCCAGCGCCGGAAAAAGGGACGCCTGCGTATGACTATCCTCAACTAAACCCCCAATGCCTGCCACACCCTCCATCCTGCCAAATGAACTTGCCGACTGGTTTTCCGCCAGGGGATGGCGCTTGCGCCGCCACCAGGCAGAGATGCTGGAAGTCGCGGACGAGGGCCGCCACGCATTGCTGGTGGCCGATACCGGAGCGGGCAAGACACTGGGGGGCTTTCTTCCGACGCTGGCCGATTTCTGCTCCTCGCGGCTGGGCGACGGGCCAGTGCCGGAAGGGCTGCACACGCTCTATGTCTCGCCGCTCAAGGCCCTGGCGCATGACGTGCAGCGCAACCTGCTGGCACCGGTGGCGGAATTGGGCCTGCCGATGCGGGTCGAGGTTCGCAGCGGCGACACACCCAGCGAGCGCAAGGCCCGCCAGCGCGCCAATCCGCCCCACGTGCTGCTGACCACGCCCGAATCGCTCTCGCTGCTGCTTTCCTATCCCGAAGCGGAAACCCTGTTTGCCGGGCTGAAGCGGGTGGTTATCGACGAGATTCATGCCTTTGCCCCCGGCAAGCGCGGTGACCTGCTGGCCCTGGCGCTGACCCGGCTGCAGGCGCTGGCGCCGGAGATGCAGCGGGTCGGACTGTCGGCAACCCTGGCCGATCCGCGCGATTTTGCCGGATGGCTCGCGCCGCGGGGCGAGGCTGACAGCGTGGCGATTGTGGAAGGGGAGGCGGGCGCGCCGCCCGAACTGGCGATCCTGCTGCCGGACGAGGCAAGGGTGCCTTGGGGTGGACACGCCGCTGCCTGGGCGGTGCCTCAACTGTATGACGAGATACAGCGAAACCGCACCACGCTGATCTTCTGCAACACCCGCTTTCTCGCCGAGTTCATTTTCCAGCAGCTGTGGAACGTGAACGAGGCGGTGCTGCCGATCGGGATCCACCACGGCTCGCTGTCGAAAGAGGCGCGCCGCAAGGTCGAAGGCGCTATGGCGCGGGGTGAACTGCGCGCGCTGGTCGCCACCTCCAGCCTCGATCTCGGGGTGGACTGGGGCGATATCGACCTGGTGGTGCAGATGGGCGCGCCCAAGGGCTCCTCGCGGCTGCTGCAACGGATCGGCCGGGCGAACCACCGGCTCGATCAGCCGAGCCGCGCGCTGCTGGTGCCCGGCAACCGGTTTGAGTTCCTTGAAGCCTTCGCGGCCGAGCAGGCGGTGGAAGAAGGCCAGCGCGATGGCGAACTGTTCCGCCCCGGCGGGTTCGATGTGCTGGCCCAGCACGTCATGGCCCGGGCCTGTGCCGGACCGTTCGACGGCCTGGCGTTGCTGGCCGAAGTGCGCTCGGCCCGGTCCTATGCCTGGCTGGACGCGGCTGCATGGGACCGGGTGCTGCATTTCGTGGCGACCGGGGGCTATGCCCTGAAGGCCTATGACCGGTTCCAGCGGATCACGCTCGGACGCGACGGACTGTGGCGGCTGACTCATCCCGAACACGCCGCGCGCCACCGCCTCAATGCCGGGATCATCATCGACAGCGAGATGGTCGAAGTGCGGTTCCGCAACGGGCGGTCGCTGGGACGGGTCGAGGAAAGCTTCGCCGCGAGCCTGCGTCCGGCCGATACGATCCGGTTTGCCGGGCTGGACCTTGAGGTCGAGTCGATGCGCGAGACCGAGCTGATTGTCCGCGCAGCGAAGAAGGCCGGGCAGATCCCCAGCTATATGGGCCAACGCCTGCCGCTGACCACCCACCTTGCCGGGCGGGTCCAGGCGCTGCTGGCCGACCGGGCGGGCTGGGCGCGGTTTCCCGATGATGTGCGCGAATGGCTCGAGGTGCAGGACTGGCGCTCCGAGCTGCCCGAACCCGGATGCCTGCTGGTGGAGAGTTTCCCGCACGAGGGCCGGCACTACACGGTGTTCTATTGCTTCGAGGGCTGGCCGGCGCACCAGTCGCTGGGAATGCTGGTAACCCGGCGGATGGAGGAACGCGGGCTCGCGCCGATAGGCTTTGTCGCCAGCGACTATGCCCTGGCGGTATGGAGCCTGCGGGCGGTGGATGATCCCGCCGCGCTGCTTTCACCCGATATCCTGACCGATGAATTCGTCGCCTGGGTGCAGGACAGCTTCCTGCTGCGCCGGGCGTTCCGCGAGGTCGCGGTGATATCGGGACTGGTCGAGCGCCAGCAGCCGGGGCGGCGCAAGACCGGGCGGCAGGTCACCTTCTCGACCGACCTGATCTATGACGTGCTGCGTCGGCATGAGCCCGATCACCTGCTGATCGATGCGGCCTGGGCCGATGCCCGGGCGCGGATGACCGATGTCGGGCGGCTGGCCAGCTTGCTCGATCGCGCGGCGGGCGAGGTCCGGCATGTCGTGCTGGACCGGGTCAGCCCGCTGGCCGTGCCCTTGATGGTGCTGATCGGTCGCGAGGCGGTTGGGCAGGGCCAGGCCGATGACGAGTTGCTGCTCGAAGCCGAAGGGCTGGCCGGAACCGCCATGCGGATCGATCCGGTGGCGGGGCAAGAGGGGGATTAGGCGCCGGGCACGGGCAAAGAAAAAGGGGCGGATTGCTCCGCCCCTTGATCCTGTCCCAACGCTGGGCCGGTCCGATTACTCGGCGGCGGGGGCGTTGGCAGCCTTGCCGAAGCCGGCATACTGTTCGTTGCCGACAAAGCCGAAGGCGGTGACGCCGGAGTTCTTGATGATGTTCAAGACCTGGACCGAAGTATCGTAGGGCGCCTGGGCGTCCGGCTGATACTGCAGTTCGGGTTCCGGCTTGATCGCCAGGGTCGACTGGAGAAGGCTGGTCAGCTGGCCGGTGGTTACCGGCTGGCCGTTCCAGAGGATCTCGTTGTTCGGCATGATCACGACCTTGTTCTTGTCGCGCTTGATCACGACGTCCGGCGGCGGGGCAGCCGGATTGGGAAGGTCGATGTTCACGGCGTGGGTCGCCACGGGGATGGTGATGATGAACATGATGAGCAGAACGAGCATGACGTCGATAAGCGGCGTCGTGTTCATTTCCATCATCGGCTCGCCATCATCTTGTCCGGCTGACATTGCCATGGTGGTTTACTCCTGAAAGTGGTGCAGGTCCGGACCGGGTCAGCCGTTCGGATCGACCGGGGTCGAAATGAAGCCGACGGTCGGGTAACCGGCCATCTGAACGTTGAAGATCGCACCGGCCACGCAGCGCCACGGAGCGGAAACGTCGCCGCGGATGTGCACCTGCGGGATCAGATCCGGATTGTCCTTCAGAGCTTCCGGCCCGCCAGCCCGCTTGATGATGGCATCAAGACGGTCATAGGCCTTCTTCTGGAGTTCGGTCGAATCCACCGGAGTGATGTTGTTGAAATAGATCCGGCATTCGCCACCCAGCGAGGCACCCTCGAAGCCCGGGTCGCCCGCGCTCCGGCCGGCAGCATCGGTCGTGCTGACGGTGAGCAACAGGTTCTCGACCTTGTCCTTGGATTCCTGTGAAACGAGCACGGGAATCTTCAGCTTCTGGATCGTCTGGATCGCAACCGGGACCGCGATAAGGAAGATGATCAGGAGCACCAGCATCACGTCGACAAGCGGCGTGGTGTTGATTTCCGACATCGGCTTTTCCTCGCCGCCGCCTCCCATCGAAATCGCCATTGGCTAATTCCTATCTTTGTCTTGCCTGGACACCGGGCCGGTCATGGCCGGCCCGGGCCGTTCGAAGGGCCGGCACCGCCCCTGGAGGCAGGTGCCGGCCTTGCGGCTTACTTCTTGGCGGCCGGGGCAGCGGCAGCCGGCTTGGCGGCCGGAGCGGCCGGCACGGCAGGCTTGATCGCGCCCTTCGAGTTGATGTTGGCCAGCACGTCGGTCGAGAAGCCACCCAGCAGTTCGGCGATGCGCTTGTTGCGGGCCTGCAGGTAGTTGTAGGCAAGCACGGCCGGAACGGCGACGAGCAGACCCAGCGCGGTCATGATCAGAGCTTCACCGACCGGACCGGCGACCTTGTCGATCGAGGCCGAACCGGCGATGCCGATGTTGATCAGCGCGCGGTAGATGCCGACCACGGTACCGAACAGACCGATGAACGGCGAGGTCGCGCCGACGGTGGCGAGGAACGGCAGACCACCGGCCAGACGGGCGTTGATCGAAGCTTCCGAACGGGCCAGCGAACCGTGCAGCCAGTCATGGGCTTCCAGCGCGTCGGTCATCTTGCCGTGGGCTTCCTCAGCGGCCAGGCCATCGTCGACCAGCTGGCGCCAGGCGCTGTTCTTGTCGAGCTTGGCAGCGCCTTCCTTGAGGGTCGGGGCACGCCAGAAGCTGGTCTTCAGGTCCTTATACTGGCTGAGGATCTTGTTCTGCTCGATCCACTTGGTGATCAGGATGAAGAACGAACCGAACGACATGACGCCGAGGATGACGACGGTGGCGTAGGCAATGAAACCGCCCTGTTCGAGCGCTTCCTTGAAACCGAACTTGTTCTGCGGAGCCGCTTCGGCAGCAGCGGTGAGAAGTTCAAAAAGCATGTGAAGGTCCTCTCAAGAGAAATAGGTTGAAACCGGTCGGCCCGCCGGGCCGGAAATCAGGAAAAACGAACGATCAATCCTTGGGGATGACCCAGCGCACGCGGTTCGAATAGGTGCCGGTGGTGGGATTCCCTTCGCCGTCGGTGGCCGGATTGAACCGGGCACGGCGGCGCACGTTCGAGCAAGCGGCCTCGTCAAGGTCGGGACTGCCGCTCGAGCTGGTCACCTGGCAATCGGTCACGCGGCCGTCGGGGCCAACGGTGACGCGGAAGCCGGTGGTGCCTTCACGTTCTTCGCGCAGGGCGCGGGTCGGATAGTCGTTGGTGGTTGCCCAGCTGCCCGGGTTGCCGCGCGGCACCGGTGCCTTGGGCGTGAACTTCGGCGGCGGCGGCGGCGGAGCGGCAACCGGAGCCGGCGGAGCGACCACGATCGGCGGCGGAGCCGGCGGCGGGATCGTCTGCGTGATCTCGACCGGGGGCGAGATGTTGGAGATGTTCACCTTCGGCGGCGGAGCCACGATCGGGGGCGCGGCGGCAGCCTTCTTCGGCGGCGGCGGCGGCTCCTTCTTGGGCTCGTCCTTCTTGATGTCGACGGTGGTCACCTTCTTCACGATATTCTTGACCCCTTCGTAGGCAAGGCCGGTAACCAGCGCATAGCCCAAGGCCACGTGAAGCAAGGCAACGACGACAAAGGCGGCAATACGATTGCCGCTAACTTCTTGGTCAGCGTAAGCCATTCTGACGCATCACTCCTAAACAGTCCCACCAGGCCAAGGCCCGGCCCCGGCACCCAACCAGAGCGAGAATCGCCCAGGCCAGACCGCCAGATTGTTAATTTCCACCCTGCGGGTCAATCCGGGAAACCGCACGGGCGCCCGAACGCCCGGTCGGCCAGATTGCGGGCCTTTGTTTTTGTTTGGCCCGTATTTCCGCGTGCTTTAACGGCCCCTGCGGAATGGCGCAACGCTTTATCCATTAACCGGGGATTCACCTGTGTTAAGATGGAAAGTGCTGGAAAACAGGGGCATCGCCTGTCTCTACCCGCCACATCGCGGGGGCAGACCGGGTCCGGGACAAAGGTTGGAACAATGCTGCGAATCTCTCTCAATGGTGCGCTGGGCGCTGTTCTGGCCCTCGCCGCGGCTGCTTCGGCCGGGGCCGATTCGCGGCCGGCACCGCCACCGGCCTCGGCCACGCTGACCTATGCCGACCTCGCCGATCTGGCTGACCGGACCCCGATGGTGATTCGCGCCCAGCCGCGCAAGATCGTGGCGGTGGAGCCGGAACGGGCCCGCGGTGTCCGCCCCGGCTGGGGCCGATTCTATGTCGAGGCGCGGACCGAAGCCGTGATTGCCGGAACCCAGCCGCTGGGCCAGCAGCTGAAGTACCTGGTGGACCTGCCGCTCGACGCCAAGGGCAAGCCGCCGCAGGTCAAGAAGAAGAGCGTGGTCCTGTTCGCGCGGACGGTGCCGGGCCGCCCGGGCGAATTGCAGTTGGTCCGGCCCGATGCCCAGCTGCTGTGGGATGCCCCGCTGGATGCACGGCTGCGCGCCGTGATCACCGAACTCTATGCTCCCGATGCTCCCCATCGGGTGACGGGTGTGCGCGAGGCAATATATGTTGGCGGCGATCTGGCCGGAGAAGGTGAAAGCCAGCTGTTCCTGACTACCGCCAGCGGTGAGCCGGCCGCGATCACGGTCAGCCGCCGGCCGGGCGCGGCCCCGCGCTGGTCGGTGTCGTTCTCGGAAGTGGTGGCGGGCGACGCCGCGCCGCCGGCCCGTGACACCCTGGCCTGGTACCGGCTGGCCTGTTTCCTCCCGGCCCAGCTGCCGGCATCGGCCAACATCTCGCCGACTGCGGCGGACCGCGCGGCTGCGACCCGCGACTACCGCTTCGTGATGGAGCAGCTCGGGCCCTGTCCGCGCAGCCGGACCTGACGCCCGCTTGGCCGGAACGGGCGGTTTTCGGGCTTGCCGCCTGCCACGCCGATGCCTAAGGCGCGCGGCTTGAAAGGGGCGAAAATGGCCGAACCGCTAAAGATTGCGCTTGCCGGACTGGGCACTGTCGGGGTCGGAGTGATCCGGCTGGTCGAGGCCAATGCCCAGCTGATCGCCCGCCGGGCTGGCCGGCCGATCCAGATCACCGTCGTTTCCGCGCGGGATCGCAACAAGGCGCGGGGGGTCGATCTGTCGCCCTACGCCTGGGAAGACGACATGGTCATCCTGGGGGAGCGTACGGACGTCGATGTGGTGGTCGAGATGGTCGGCGGCTCGGACGGACCTGCCCTTGCCCTGGCCCGAACCACGATCGAGGCCGGCAAGGCGCTGGTCACCGCCAACAAGGCGATGATTGCCCACCACGGGCTGGAACTCGCCGCCAAGGCTGAGGACAAGCATGTCGCGCTGAAATTCGAAGCAGCTGTGGCGGGCGGGATTCCGGTGATCAAGGGCCTGCGCGAAGGCGCTGCCGCGAACGAGATCGAGCGGGTTTACGGGATCCTCAACGGCACCTGCAATTTCATCCTCTCGACCATGGAAGACACTGGCCGCGATTTCGCCGATGTCCTGGCTGAGGCCCAGGCCCGGGGGTTTGCCGAGGCCGACCCGGCCTTCGACGTCGAAGGCACGGATGCGGCACACAAGCTCTCGATCCTGGCGGCGATCGCATTCGGCTCCAAGATCGATTTCGGTGCGGTCGATACTGCCGGGATCACCCGGCTGCGCGCCGCCGACATCGCCCAAGCTGCTGCCCTGGGCTATGTCATCCGCCTGATCGGCATGGCCGAGACGGACGGGGTGGACGGCAACAGGACCCTGTTCCAGCGGGTCCAGCCGCACCTGGTGCCGGTCGATCATCCGCTGGCCCACGTTGACGGTGCGACTAATGCGGTGGTGGCCGAAGGGAACTTTTCCGGCCGCTTGCTGTTCCAGGGGGCCGGCGCCGGTGACGGACCGACCGCCAGTGCGGTTGTGGCCGACTTGATCGACATTGCCCGCGGTGAAGTGAGCCATGCCTTCTCGATGCCGGTGGGCGAACTGGAAGCGCTGGGTCCGGCAGAAACGGGTCACCGCCAGAGCCGCGCCTATGTCCGCTTCATGGTTGCCGACCGGCCGGGCGTGCTGGCGGAAATCACCGCCGCGCTGCGCGATGCCGGGGTTTCGATCGAAAGCCTGATCCAGAAGGGCCGCTCCGGCGATGCGGTGATGGTGGCGATGGTCACCCACGAAGGTCCGGAAAGCGCGGTGCGCAAGGCGCTCAGCCTGCTCGAAGGCTCTGACAGCCTGACCGAGCCGCCACTGGTGCTGCAGATCCTGGGCGACTAGGGCGCAGGTTCCTCGCCGTTTTCGATCCGGTCGGCGTCTGATCCTTCTGGCGCCTCGGGCAGCTTGGTCACATCGACATAGTAGACCGGGGGCGGGGCCCAACCGCCGGTAATGCACCCCGGCTTGCCCTTGCAGGATCCCCGGTCGAACTGCGGCGCGCGCGGGACGCCGCCATTCAGAGCGCGACGCGCGGCGAGCGAGTCGGGATCGCTTTCGGATGTTGATGGCACCACCAGATCCTCGCCGCGATCCACGCACACGACAATCTCGTCACTGCCCGGCTGCGGACGGCAGCGCAGCCGCGGATCGGGGACGCCATAGACCTGCCTGGCCGCATCCAGCCGGGCCGAAACCGCTTCGTCGAGCGCTGCGGGATCGACCTGCTCTGCCTGGGCCAGCGCCGGCAGCGGCAGAAGTGCCAGCAATGCCATGGCCAGATGCCGCACCCGCCCTTGTCCTCCGGCCAACCCCGCGAGGTTCCCGGGGAAGACCCGCCACGCTTAATCGCGGCTGAACGCAGGCCCCCTCGACAGCTATCGCGCGGCGGTATAAGCGCGCGCTTCACATACCTATGCAATAAGTATCCAAGCAAGAACGGAGCCCAGCCAGCGCCATGACCAAGACCGACACCCCCGCCTCCTCGGTACTCGACCGTGTCCTGGTGCTTGAGATGGTCCGCGTTACCGAGGCCGCCGCGATCGGCGCTTCGAAGCTGATCGGGCGCGGCGACGAGAAGGCCGCCGACCATGCCGCGGTAGAGGCGATGCGCGCCGCGCTGAACGAGCTGGCGATGGACGGCACCGTGGTGATCGGTGAAGGCGAGCGCGACGAAGCCCCGATGCTGTTCATCGGCGAAAAGGTCGGCTCGGCGCAGGGTACCGGCCCGAAGATCGATATCGCGCTCGACCCGCTGGAAGGCACCACCATCACCGCCAAGGCCGGTCCGAACGCGCTGGCCGTGCTGGCCGTGGCCGAGGAAGGCAACCTGCTGAACGCGCCTGACGTCTATATGGACAAGCTGGCGGTTGGTCCGGGCTATCCCGAAGGAATCATCGATCTCGCCAAGACCCCGACCGAGAACGTCCAGGCCGTGGCCGCCGCCAAGGGCGTTGAACCGAGCGAAATCATCGTCTGCGTGCTCGACCGGCCGCGCCATGCCGATCTGATTGCCGAACTGCGCGGGCTGGGTTGCGGCGTGGTGCTGATCGGCGATGGCGACGTGGCGGGTGTCATCGCGGTGACCAACCCGGACACCACGATCGATCTCTACATGGGTTCGGGCGGTGCACCGGAAGGCGTGCTGGCCGCTGCCGCGCTTCGCTGCGTCGGCGGGCAGTTCAACGGCCGCCTGCTGTTCCGCAACGACGACGAGCGTGCCCGCGCCCGCAAGTGGGGGATCGAGGATTTGAACAAGATCTACACCCGCGACGAACTGGCCAAGGGCGATTGCATCTTTGCCGCCACCGGGGTGACCGATGGCTCGTTGCTGAAGGGCGTGAAGCGGATGAAGGACGGGCTGATCACCACCCAGTCGGTGGTGATGCGGGCCAGCACCGGCACGGTCCGGTGGGTCTCGGGCGAGCATCGCAACAAGAGCTGATCCCCAGCTTTTCCGTCGCGCCCCCTGTTGCATTCCCGTGCCCCTTGGCTAAGGCCCGCCAAGGGCTGAATCGCGCGCGGGGAAGGGCAACGTACATGAAGATCCTGGCCGGAAACTCCAACTTGCCGCTGGCACGGGCGATTGCCGGCTATCTGGAACTGCCGTTGACCCAGGCCGACGTGCGGCGCTTTGCCGATGACGAAGTGTTCGTCGAAATCCACGAGAATGTGCGCGGCGAAGACGTCTTCGTGGTCCAGTCGACCAGTGCCCCGGCCAATGACAACCTGATGGAGCTGCTGATCTGCATCGACGCGCTGCGGCGTGCCTCAGCCAAGCGGATAACGGCTGTCGTGCCCTATTTCGGTTATGCCCGGCAGGACCGGAAGCCCGGCCCGCGCACGCCGATCTCGGCCAAGCTGGTCGCCAACCTGATCACCACGGCCGGAGCTGACCGGGTCCTGGCGGTGGACCTCCACGCCGGGCAGATCCAGGGCTTCTTCGATATCCCGACCGACAACCTCTATGCCGCGCCGGTCATGGCCGCCGACATCCTGCAGCGTACCGGCGGGGACAACCTGATGGTCGTTTCGCCCGACGTGGGCGGGGTGGTCCGCGCCCGCGCGCTGGCCCGCCGCCTGAACAATGCGCCATTGTCGATTGTCGACAAGCGCCGCGACAAGCCCGGCGTGTCTGAGGTGATGAACATCATCGGCGATGTGAAGGGCTGGGACTGCATCCTGATCGACGACATCATCGATTCGGGCGGGACGTTGTGCAATGCCGCCCAGGCGCTGATGGATGCTGGCGCCAAGAGCGTGACCGCCTATCTGACTCACGGCGTGTTGTCGGGCGCGGCGGTTGAGCGGGTCAACGGTTCGGCGCTGAAGGAACTGGTGATCAGCGATTCGATCCAGCCGAGCGAGGCTGCGCTGGCCCCCGGTAGCAAGATCCGGGTCCTTTCGATCGCCCCGCTGGTGGGCGAGGCGATCCACCGTATCGCCGAGGAAAGCTCGGTCAGCTCATTGTTCGACTAATGAAGCTCGACGCCGAAATCGCGCTGGCGCACCGCCTGGCCGATGCCGCGCGCGATGCGATCAGGCCGCTGTTCCGTGCGCCGGTCGTCAGCGAGCGCAAGGCCGACCGGTCGCCGGTGACCGAAGCCGACCGCGCTGCCGAAGAGGCCATGCGGCGGCTGATCGAGGCGGAGTTTCCGCGCGACGCCATGCATGGCGAGGAGTTTGGCGCAACTACGGGCAATTCCGGGCGGACCTGGGTGCTCGATCCGATTGACGGGACCACGGCCTTCATGGCCGGCCGGCCGATCTTCGGCACGCTGATCGCGCTGGTGGTGGATGGCTGGCCGGTGCTGGGCATCATCGACCAGCCGATCCTGGGCGAACGCTGGCTGGGGGTTACGGGGCAGCAAACCCTGCTTAACGGGCAGCCTGCGCGGACCCGGGCTTGCCGGGCGCTGGCCGATGCGGCGCTGGCGACCACCGGCCCCCATTATTTCGACGATCACCAGGGCGCGCACTTCATGGGCCTTGCCGCCAAGACCGATCACAAGCGGATGGTGATGGGCGGGGACTGCTACAACTATGCCATGCTGGCGAGCGGCCACATCGACATTGTCTGCGAGGCCAACCTCAAGCTGCATGATTGGGCCGCGCTCGTGCCGGTAGTGGAAGGAGCGGGCGGCACCATGGCGGATTGGAACGGCGAACCGCTCCACGCCGCCAGCGATGGCCATGTCCTTGCACTTGGCGATCCGGCCCGCCTCGACGATGTGGTCGAGGCACTGGCCTGCAATCACTAGGCCAGCGCGCTCTTCACGAAGTCGGCGCAGCGTTCCCCGATCATGATCGAGGGGGCATTGGTGTTGCCCGAAACCAGCCGTGGCATGATGCTGGCATCGGCCACCCACAGCCCGTCGATCCCGCGCGCCTTCAGGGTCGGGTCGACCACCGAAGCTTCATCCCCGCCCATCCGGCAGGTGCCGACCGGATGGTAGACCGTGTCGGCGCGGTTGCGGATCAGTTGGTCCAGCTCGGCATCGTTGTCGATGTTCACCGGGTGGCGGTTCTCCGGCTGGTAATTGCTGAGCGGGGCGACCTCGACGATCCGGTGCATCATCCGCACGCCGCGGCGCAGGGTCGCCATGTCGCGGTCATCGGACAGGAAGTTGGGATCGATCAGCGGGGCCGCAGCGGGATCGCTCGAGGCCAGCCGCACCGTGCCGCGACTTTCCGGGCGCAGCACGCAGGCGTGGATCGAAAAGCCGTGGCCCTTCACCTTGTCGCGGCCGTGGTCTTCCAGCATGGCGGGGACGAAGTGATACTGGATATCGGCGGCCGGCAGGCCCGGCTCCGAGCGCCAGAACCCGCCGCTTTCGGCAAAGGGGGTGGTCAGAATGCCGGTGCGCTTGCGGCGGTGTTCGATGAAGGCCTTCACCATCCGCAGCGATCCGGCCAGACTGTCGCCAAAGAAGTCGGTCGACTGGGTCTTCCAGCCGTGAACGTAATCGATGTGGTCCTGCAGGTCCTCGCCCACTGCGGGCTTGTCCAGCACCACGTCCACACCCCGGTCCTTGAGATGGGCGGCCGGTCCAATGCCGGACAGCATGAGGATGTGCGGCGATCCGAACGCCCCGGCGCTCAGCACCACGCCGCCGCGGGCGCGCAGCACTTCACGGCGGCCGCCGAAGCTGACCGCCACACCGGTTGCGCGGCCGTTTTCGACCACGATCCGTTCGACCAGCGCGCCGGTGCGGACCGACAGGTTGGGCTTGTCCGACAGGTAGGCACGGGCCGAGGACCAGCGCTCGCCGGCCTTCTGGGTCACCTGGTAAAGGCCGAAGCCGTCCTGGTTGGCCCCGTTGAAATCGGGCGTGGTGCCCAACTGCAGTGCCTCGGCGCTGGCGACGAAGGCCTTGCTGCCGGGGTTGGGCCAGCGCTGGTCCATGACGTTGAGCGGGCCGTCGGCGCCGTGGAACTCATCGCCGCCGCGCTCATTGCCTTCCGAGCGTTTGAAATAGGGCAGGACATCGTCATAGGACCAGCCGGTGCAGCCCAGGCTGGCCCACTGATCGTAGTCGAACTTGTTGCCCCGGATATAAAGCATGGCGTTGATCGCCGAAGATCCGCCCAGGCCCCGGCCGCGCGGCTGATAGCCGATCCGGCCATTGAGGCCCTTTTGCGGCACGGTATCGAAGGCCCAGTTGGCGCCCTTGGGCAGAAAGGCCAGGAAGGCCGGGGTCTTGATCCGGAAATTGTCGTTGGTGCCGCCCGCTTCAAGCAGACAGACGGTCCGGCGCGGGTCCTCGCTAAGGCGTCCGGCCACGGCGCTGCCCGCGCTGCCACCGCCGATCACGATCACGTCGAACTCTTGCATCCACCCGATTCCTTCTGTTGTTCGGGTCAGGAATTAAGCGTTCGATTAAGGCCGTGCAATGCTATTCGGCGGGCTGCCTCGCATGATCGGCCAGCCAGCGTTCGCGCAAGGCATCGGATGTATCCCGGCTGTTGTCATGGCTCCAGCCGGGCGGCTTCCAGACATAGCCCAGCTTCGATCCCCACGGCGCGGTCCAGACATCACGGGCGATCCCGATCCACTCGTGAAAAGCCACCCACAGCAGATTGAAGCTGCCCAGCTGCTTGATGATCCCGTAATGCGGCGGCTCCTCGCGCAGTTCGGGCTGGAACGTGCCGAACAGGCGGTCCCAGACGATGAACACCCCGGCATAGTTGCGATCAAGGTAGATCGGATTGGTCGCGTGGTGGACGCGGTGATGGCTGGGGGTGTTGAACACCGCCTCGAACCAGCGCGGCAGCTTGTCGATTGCCTCGGTGTGGAACCAGAACTGGTAGATCAGGTTGAAGCCGACGCAGACCGCGATCATCGCCGGATGGAACCCCAGCGCGACCAGCGGCAGACGGAACAGGAAGCCGAGCGCGATGGTGCCGGTCCAGGTCTGGCGCAGCGCCGTCGAGAGATTGTAGTGCTGGCTGGAATGGTGGTTGACGTGGCTGGCCCACATCCATCGCACCCGGTGGCCGAAGCGGTGAATCCAGTAATAGGCCAGGTCATCCAGCACGAAGCACGCGGCCCAGGCCCACCAGACCCAGCCGATTTCGAACAGCCGAAATTCGAACACCTTGAAATAGAGCGCACCCACTGCGCCAGCGCTCAGCACCCCGGCAACAGTGCTGCCCAGCCCCATCGCCAGCGAGACCAGCGTGTCGCGCGGTTCATAGGCATCCGGCGCACGGCGGCGCGCCCACAGCATCTCGATCAGGACCAGCAGGATGAAGCCGGGCACGGCATAGTCGACCGGGTTGAAGGTGGGCGGCATGGCTCAGCTCTCCAGGTGGCGCAGGCTGCTGGCCCAGACCTGGGCCTTGTCCCCCAGGTCGAGCGTGATGTGCCCGAAGGTTTTCTCACCCGAGCCGATGGTCAGGAAATTGCGGTCGAGCCGGGCGAAGGCGTGGCTGTCCAGAAGGCGACCGGCGAAATGCGCACCATGGCGGCGCAGCAACAGGATCCGCCCCTGGTCATCGCGCAGCAGTGCGCCGATCCCGGCCCGGTCGAGCGCGAGGTCGCTTGCCGAAAAGCCATATACCGCCTCGGCGGCCAGGCTGCGGGCATGATCCTCGCTGGTGATCCGCACGTCGTTGCCAAGCGCCAGCCAGCGGGCCAGGCCGGCCAGGGCAAGGATCGCAACCAGTGAAGCGCCCAGCTGGATCATTTCGCCGACCATCAATGCGAACTCAGTTCTTGCCGGCCGCCAGCATGTCGAGCAGGGCGCGGATCGGTCCGAGATCGTATCCTGCCCGGGCGGCCTGCTCGGCCAGTTCGTCGGGCGACTTGCCGGCGCTTGCTTCGGCCAGCGCCCAGAGCAGGGTGGAGCGGGTGCCCGACCGGCAATAGGCCAGCACCTTGCCTTCGCTTCCGTCCAGCGCGGCGCGCATCGCGGTGATCTGTGGCTGAGAGAATCCGGCGTGCGTGACGGGAATCGCAACGTAACCGATCCCGGCGGCGCGGGCAGCAGCGGCGATATCCTCGCCGGGAACCTGGTCCTCGCTTTCGCCTTCGGGGCGGTTGTTGATGATCAGGCCGATGCCGCTGGCCACCGCCTCCGCCACTTCGGCAAGGCCGATTTGCGGGCTTGCGAACACTCGGTCGGTCAACTGTCTGAACATCGGCGGCTCCTCCTTGCCGAACGCTCTGCCAAGACCCCGCGCGGCTGGCAAGCGCCGCACCCCACCTGTGCAGAAATGTCACACCGGATCGCTTCGGAATGCCGCCGTGTGAATCCGTTCGCCTTTGCCAAGCGATTCGGCTATGTGGAAAAGTGCAGAGGAGGGGCCTTCCGGGATCTTGCTTTGTCGTCCGGTGCGATTCGTCCGCGCCGCCGGGTGGTTTTCGACAAGGGCGATGCGAAGGTTCGATCAGGTTTATGGGTTTTGACAGAGGTCGTCGCGGCCGTGGGCGCGACAAGCGGGATGGGTTCGGAGAAGAAGGTTTCGATCCGTTTGCCGGTGGTGGTGACCGCTTTGGCGGTGGGGATCGCTTCGGCGGATCCCGTGGCGGATTCGGCGGCGGGGACCGTGGCGGCTATGGCGGCGGCGGTGGCGGCGGCTTCGGCGGTGGCCCGCGTGGCGGCGGTGGCGGCGGCTTCGGCGGCGGCGGTCCGCGTGGCGGCGGCATGCCGGCCCAGGTGGTCGGTGAAGGTACCGGCACGGTCAAGTTCTTCAACTCGGCCAAGGGCTTTGGCTTCATCCAGCAGGATCAGGGCGGCGAAGACGTCTTCGTTCACATCAGCGCGGTTGAGCGTGCCGGGCTGGATGGCCTGGCTGAAGGTCAGCAGCTGAAGTTCACGCTGGTTGATCGCGGTGGCAAGGTTTCGGCCAGCGATCTCGAAGCGGTTGGCGACGTGATCCCCGTGCAGAAGCGCGAGGCCGCGCCGCAGCGTCAGCTGACTGGCGAGCGTGCGACCGGCACGGTCAAGTTCTTCAATGCGATGAAGGGCTTTGGTTTCATCACCCGTGATGACGGCCAGGCCGATGCCTTCGTCCACATCAGCGCGGTGGAGCGCTCGGGCATGTCGGGCCTCAACGAGGGCGACCGGGTCGAGTTCGACATCGAGGTCGATCGACGAGGCAAGTACTCGGCGGTCAACCTGCAGCCGCGTCAGGATTGATCCCGACTGCATTCACCCCGGGGTTGCCCCGGGGTCTGCGACAGCCTAGATACGCGCAAATGGCGGCCCTCTCCGGGGCCGCCATTTGTCGTTTCCGATTTCCAGTTTGCACCCGTTGAAGCGAAGGAAGTTCCCGATGTCGATCACCCCGCTCATGCCAGTCTATCCCCGCTGCGGCTTCCGGCCGGTGCGCGGTGAGCACTGCCACCTGATCGGGGAAGACGGGCAGCGATACCTCGATTTCGCCGCCGGGATCGCGGTCAACCTGTTGGGCCATTCACACCAGGGGCTGATCGGCGCGATCCAGAAGCAGGCCGAAACGCTGATGCATGTTTCCAACCTCTATGGCAGTCCGCAAGGCGAGCATCTTGCCCAGCGGCTGGTCGACCTGACCTTTGCCGATACGGTGTTCTTCACCAACTCCGGTGCCGAAGCAGTGGAATGCGCGATCAAGACGGTGCGCGCTTATCACCAGCATGCCGGTGATGAGCACCGCTACGAGATCATTACCTTCAAGAATGCCTTTCACGGGCGGACCATGGCAACAATCAGCGCTTCCAACCAGGAGAAGATGCACAAAGGCTTCATGCCATTGCTGCAGGGCTTCAAGTACGTCGACTTCGACGATCTGGAAGGCGCCAAGGCGGCGATCGGTCCAAACACGGCGGGCTTCCTGGTCGAGCCGGTGCAGGGCGAAGGCGGGATCCGTCCGGCCTCGGTCGAATTCATGCAGGGCCTGCGCGCCCTGGCCGATGAGCATGACCTGCTGCTGGCGCTGGACGAAGTCCAGTGCGGCGTTGCGCGTTCCGGCACGCTCTATGCCTATGAACAATACGGCATTGCCCCGGACGTGGTCGCCACCGCCAAGGGCCTGGGTGGCGGCTTCCCGATCGGGGCCTGCCTCGCCACTGAAAAGGCCGCCCGAGGCATGGTGATCGGGACTCACGGGTCGACCTATGGCGGCAATCCGCTGGCCATGGCTGCGGCCGAAGCCGTGCTCGATGCGGTTGCCAACGAAGAGTTCCTCGAAGGCGTCCGGACCACCAGCGAACGGCTGCGCAGCCGGCTGGAACAGTTCATCGGCAATTACCCTGACCTGTTCGAACTGGTTCGCGGCAAGGGCCTGATGCTGGGGATCAAGATGAAGTTCGAAACCCGCGGATTCGTCGCGCACCTGCGCGACAACCATCACCTTCTGACCGTTGCGGCTGGAGACAATACCCTGCGCCTGGTTCCGCCACTGGTGATCGGGGATGCAGAAATCGACGAGTTCTTCGACAAGCTTTCGGCCGGCGCCGCCAGCTTCCAGCCGCCGGAACCGGCGGCATGACCCGGCATTTCCTGAACCTCGCCGATGCCGGGGGCGATGGCCTGGCCGCGATGCTGGGCGATGCGCTTGACCGCAAGGCAGCACGGTCCGGCTGGCCGAAGGGTCATGCCGATGCCGATGCACCGCTGGCAGGCCATGTTCTCGCCATGGTATTCGAGAAGAACTCGACCCGCACCCGTGTTTCCTTCGACATGGCGATGCGGCAGCTGGGGGGCAGCGCGATCACGCTGGAGTCTGGAACCAGCCAGCTTGGCCGGGGTGAAACGATCGCCGATACCGCCCGGGTACTGAGCCGGATGGTCGATGCGATCATGCTGCGCACCGACGATCACGCCAAGATCGAGGAACTGGCCCACCATGCCACGGTGCCCGTGATCAACGGCCTGACCGACGAATCGCACCCGTGCCAGATCATGGCCGACCTCTTGACCCTGCTGGAGCGGGGCAAGGCCCTGCCTGGATTGGAAGTCGCCTGGCTGGGCGATGGCAACAACGTGCTCAACTCCATCATCGAGGCAGCGGGTCTGCTCCGGTTCAATGTCCGGGTCGGGACACCCAGGGGCTATGAACCCGATGCGGGATACATCGATCGCGCCCGCGCATTGGGAGCAATGATCTCTCTGACCAACGATGCAGCCGAGGCTGCGCGCGGGGCGGATGTGGTCGTGACGGATACCTGGGTTTCGATGGGCCAGGATCACGCGCACAACAAGCTGGCGGCGATGGCACCATTCCAGGTCGATCAGCAGCTGATGGGACTGGCGAAGGAATCGGCAACCTTCCTGCATTGCCTGCCGGCGCACCGCGGTGAGGAAGTGACCGATGCCGTGATCGACGGCCCGCAATCTGCTGTCTGGGACGAGGCGGAGAACCGCATTCACGCCCAGAAAAGCGTACTGCGCTGGGTCTTCGGTCAGCTGTGAGCGCGCCGGAACATATCCTGGCGGGGGAAACCGGCTATGACCGTGTGCTGGGTCTGACCCTCCCCGGGCGGGACGCACGCGGGCGAGCCGTGCGGCTGGGGCCGACGCTGGATACCATCCTCTCGGCCCACGCCTATCCCCCGGCGATCCGCCATCTTCTGGCCGAAGCGCTGGTCGTCACGGCACTGATCGGCTCGCTGCTGAAGGACGGGGATGGCCAGCTGACCATGCAGGCCCAGTCCAGCAACGGCGTGGTCGATCTGCTGGTCTGCGATTATCGCGGCGGGGAACTGCGCGGCTATGTGCGCCACGATGCCGATCGGCTGACCGCGCTCGGCCCCAACCCTTCGCTGTTCGCGCTGTTCGGGGCAGGCGCTTACCTCGCGATCACATTTGATCTGGCCACCACCGGGCAGCGTTATCAGGGGATCGTGCCGCTTGAAGGGGGTTCGCTGACAGAAGCCTGTGAAGCCTACTTCGTCCAGTCGGAGCAGGTGCCCACCCTGATCCGGATCGGGGTACGGTTCGACGGGCAAGGCGCCGTCGCGGGCGGGTTGCTGGTCCAGCATTTGGCAGACGGGGAAGTGGGGCGCGAGCGCCTGCACGTGCGGCTCGATCATGCGGAATGGGAGCATGTCGCGGCGCTGGCCGGATCGACCCGGCACGAGGAACTGGTCGATCCCGATCTTTCGCTTGAGGCACTGATCTGGCGGCTGTTTCATGACGAGAGCGAAGTGCGGGTCGAGCCGTTCGGCGCGATTTCGCGCGGATGCCGCTGCACGATCGAGCACTACGATTCGGTGCTGGGCAAGTTTCCGGAAGCAGACCGGGCCGAAATGCGCAACGAGGCCGGCAAGATCGTGGTTGACTGCGCTTTCTGCTCGAAGCTGTTCGAGATTGAAGCCTAGATCCTCAATTCGTCGCCATAATTGCACGCTTGGTCGCGGGATGGCGATGTGATACAAGGCAACCAACGCCAATCACCCCAATAGTGCAGGGTGATGGTGGGAGAACCGGGACCAGTGTTCAGGATCATGCCGATTGCCGGAGCGGTCTGTGCCGCGTTCCTGGCTCTTGCCGCCCCGGCGATGGGCGCGGGTCCTTCGCTGGCGATGCTTGATCGGCTGGATTCGGGCAACTGGGAAGTCCGGGTGCGTGAGGCCGGGGCCCAGCCGCAGCGGATGTGCCTGACCACAGGACACCGGCTGATCCAGTTGCGCCATCCCGGCGCGGCCTGCGAGCGGTTTGTGGTTGAGGATTCGCCCAACGAGGTCGTGGTGCAGTATACCTGCAAGGGACGTGGCTATGGCCGCACGCACATCCGCCGGGAAAGCGGCCGGCTGGTGCAGATCGACAGTCGCGGAATCGCCAACGGCCTGCCGTTCGAATTTGCCGCCGAAGCGCGGCGGGTCGGGGATTGTCCCGGCACCTGAGCACGGTTGCCTTGGTCCGCACCAGCGGCTAGCCCGAACGCATGAGCGATCTTCCCCCCGGCAAGGGCCGAAAGGCCGTGGTGCTGCTCTCTGGCGGTCTTGATTCGATGGTTTGTGCGGGCCTGGCGCGCGAGGCCGGCTATGCCATCAATGCGCTGACAATCGACTATAACCAGCGCCACCGCCGCGAGCTTGACGCCGCGCGGGAGATTGCCGTCCTGCTGGGCGCCGAACGCCACGTGATCCTGCCGCTCGATCTGCGCCGGTTCGGTGGCTCGGCGCTGACGGATGACATTGCCGTACCCAAGGACGGGGTCGGGCAGGATATCCCGGTGACCTATGTTCCGGCCCGCAACCTGGTGTTCCTGTCGCTGACTCTGGCCTGGGCCGAAGCCATTGGCGCGCGCGATGTGGTGATCGGCGTGAATGCGCTGGACTATTCGGGCTATCCCGATTGTCGGCCAGAGTTCATCGCCGCTTTTGCGGAGACTGCCCGGCTGGCGACCAAGGCCGGCGCCGAAGGGGAAGAATTCCGCATTCATGCCCCGCTGCAATACCTCGGCAAGGCAGAGATCGCCGCCGAAGCGGCGCGGCTGGGCTTCGATCCGGCGTTGAGCTGGTCATGCTATGATCCCCAGCCGGACGGATCGGCCTGCGGCCTGTGCGATTCTTGCCGATTGCGCCGGGAAGGCTTTGCGAAAGCTGGGATTGCGGATACCACACGCTACGCGAACTAGCGGTTCAGGGAGACACCACGTGATCGATAACAAGGATGGCCCGCCGGCCGAACCCAAGGCCAGCGGCTATAGCTGGTACGTCCTGTCGGTTCTGGTGATTGTCTACATCCTGAACTTCATCGACCGCCAGATCGTCGCGATCCTCGCCGTCGACATCAAGCGCGACCTCAATCTGACCGACGGGGACATGGGCTTCCTGATGGGGGCGGCCTTCGCCGTGTTCTATGCCCTGTTCGGCATTCCGCTGGGCCGACTGGCCGATAACTGGAACAGGGTGAAGCTGCTCAGCATCGGGTTGGCCCTGTGGTCGACCATGACAGCCCTGTCCGGCTTCGCCCGCAACCAGCTGACGCTGTCGCTGGCGCGCATGGGGGTCGGGATCGGCGAAGCTACTGCCAGCCCGACTGCCTATTCCCTGATCTCGGACTACTTCCCCAAGAAGCAGCGGGCCACTGCGCTGGCGATCTATTCCTCGGGCCTTTACCTGGGCGGCGGCGTTTCGCTGTTTATTGGCGCCAAGGTGGTCCAGGCCTGGAACGACGCTCATCCCGGTGGCGGGCCGCTGGGCCTGGTTGGCTGGCAAGCGGCCTTTCTGGTGGTCGGCATACCCGGCATTCTTCTGGCGCTGTGGGTGGCCAGCCTGCGCGAACCCATTCGCGGCGCGATGGATGGCGTTGCCAGCCCCAGCTCGCCTAACCCGTTCGCTGATTTCTTCGCCGACCTTTCGACAATCATTCCGCCTTTCACGCTGATCGGAGCGGCCAAGCGCGGACCTGTGGCGCTGGCGATCAATCTGGCCTTTGCGGCTTCGGTTTCGGCCTTTGCCTGGCTGATGATCGGGCTGACCGGCAACGTTCCGCAGTGGGTCGCCGTCGCGATCGGTTACTACGCAGTGTTTTCTTGGGCCAGCACGCTGCGTTCCAAGGATCCGGCCACGTTCAAGCTGATCTGGCAGACCCCGGCATTTATCTGCACGACCCTGGGCTATGGCATGGTCTCGCTTGCCGCTTATGGCCTTGCGGCCTGGTCACCGCCCTATGCCGAAACCGTGCTGGGCCTGCCCAAGGCCAGCCTTGCCTTCTGGCTCGGTGCCAGCGGCGCGGCGAGCGGGTTCCTCGGTGTGATCATCGGCGGGCGCACGGCCGACTGGTTGCGGGCCCGCAATCCCGCCGGGCGCGTGCTGGTGATCATGTTCGGGGTAGTTGCTCCGATCGTGCCGATCTGGATCGGCTACACCACGGAAAGCGTCCCGCTGTTCTACACGATGAATTTCCTTGCGGGGATGTTCGGCGCAGCGGCGCTGGGCGCGGCTGCAGCGACCACGCAGGACCTGGTCCTGCCGCGGATGCGCGGCACGGCGACCGCGTCGTTTTTCCTTGGGACCACTCTGGTCGGGCTGTGCTTCGGACCCTACATGGTGGGGCAGATTTCCGATCTCGCCGGGACGGTGGTTGATGGCAAGCCGGTCGGCGATCTGCGCACGGGCATCCTTTCGCTGATCGGGGTCGCCCCGATCGCGGTTGCCCTGCTGCTCTATGCCTATCGCGCCGTTCCCAAGGCCGAAGCGACTCTCAACGAACGCGCCGGCGAATAGCCGGGCGATCAGCTGCGGGTCAGCACCCCGCAGACCACCCGCGGGCCACTGTTGCCGGTCGGATCGGTCTTGTAGTCGTCAGCGGCGGCATGGATGATGATGGCCGTGCCGTCGGCATCGAACAGGGCCGCTTCCAGTTCGGCGCGCGTGCCCGGAAGCGTGGCGGTCGCGGATCCGGTGCCATTCCCGCCGACCGTCAGGTTGGGAAGATCACCCAGATGGCTGCCGGCCGGATTGTGTACGCCGTGCTGGCGGGCCCCCGGATTGAGATGACCCCCTGCCGAAGTGAAGTCCGGACCGTCGCAGCGGCCGACCATGTGCAGGTGCATGCCCCGGTCCCCGGCACCCAGACCAGCCACCGCCACAGTCAGCGTAACCGTGTCACCCGCAGCGGCCAGCACAGCCGACCCGGCGGGCAGGCCGTTGCCTTGCTTGAGCGTGGCAGTTGCCAGCTTGACCGTCGGTAAAGAGGCAGTGGTGGCGCAGCCACCCAGCATGGTGGTGGCAAGGGCCAGCGACAGGGCGAAGCGGATCATGGGTCCTCCGATCGGTTGATTCGGCCGGACCATAACGAAAAGGGGGCCGGATTGCTCCGGCCCCCTGAACGATTTCCCGAAAGTTCGGGTTTTTACATGCCCGAGCCCGGACCGTAGGTGATTTCCACCCGGCGGTTCTGGAGTTCG